>WBZT01000156.1_pt1 | contig 57820 bp, 43 predicted proteins | sample 5204241 | NCBI WGS metagenome assembly WBZT01 (sample SAMN12344358, study PRJNA552823) | activated sludge metagenome | biome: Activated sludge suspended growth; feature: Nitrification reactor; material: Wastewater; isolation source: activated sludge from nitrification reactor of wastewater... | reverse complement strand
CACCACGCTCAATGGCGACGGCGTCATTATTCCTGAATCTGCCACAGACGCCGCGACCAGGGCGGTCGTGGGTGAAATTGCCGCTTGCTTTGGCACGGTGCCCGACCGTTCGGGGAAACCGGGCATTGACCAGGCGAAGGCCGATGCGTTCTTTGCCGAGTGCGCCGCTTTCGCCGAGTGGAACAACAAGGCCGACGCGGATCAGGCCACCTTTCTCCCGGCTGGCGCTGGCACGGCCGCCGCTGCAGCGGCGGTCCGCGCGATCAAGGCCAAGGTGGATGATTACTTCGGCCGCTGCCGTCTGGCGGCGTACGATCCGCGCTCGCTCGCGCTGCTCAATCGCAAGGAGGAGGAGTATCTGGCGATCGCGGCAAAAGATATGAGTATCACGGCAGCGGAGGTCGCTGGTTTCCCGCTCGCCCAGGTAGCGGCGGGAAAGCCCCTGCCGTTGAAAGGAGCGGTGAATCCCGCCCACGCCGCCGCGGTGGCCGCGCTCTACGCCCACGCCGTGAAGCCTCTGCTTGGGGACAAGGCGGAATTGACCGAAGCCGATTGGGCAGCGTTGCTGGCCAAGCTGGGGCCGTTCGAATGTTGGAGCGCCGGCAAAACGGGTGGAGCCGTCGAGAAGCTGGGAATCCAGCGCGTCCGCGAAATCCTAGGCGGCAAAACTAAGCAAGAAATCGCCGCACTCATCGCCAAAGACAAGGCGCTGGAACCGGAGGCTGCTTCCATCGCCAACGTCGAAAAACTTTGCCGCTGCGTCCGCGACCTGCACTTGCTGTGCATCAACTTCGTCAACTTCAAGGACCTTTACGATGGTGGCGAGCCCTCGATCTTTCAATGCGGCACGCTCTATCTGGACCAGCGTTCCTGCAACTTGTGTCTGCCGGTCGAGGATGCCGGCCGCCATGCGGTGATGGCTGGTCTCGCCGGCGCCTATCTCGCCTACTGCGATTGCGTGCGCAAGGGCACGGGCGAGAAGAAGAGCATCGTCGCTATCTTCTCGCAAGGCGACGACGACAACTTGATGGTCGGCCGCAACGGCATTTTTTACGACCGCAAGGGCAAGGATTACGACGCCACCATCACCAAGATCGTGGCCAACCCGATCAGTCTGCGGCAGGCATTCTGGGCGCCGTACAAGAAGCTGGTGCGGATGATCGAGGAACAGATCAACAAACGCGCCGCGGCGGCTGATGCCGAGGCCAACGCCAATCTCGCCAAAGCCGCGGATGCGACCGCCAACGCAGACAAATCCAAGCCCGCGCCAGCGGAAAAGAAAATCGACATCGGCATGATCGCCGCGTTGTCCGTTGCCTTCGGCAGCATCGGCACTGCGCTGGCGTATTTCCTTGGCTTGTTCAAGGGCATTCCGTTCTGGCAACTGCCCGTGATCGTTGCGGGAATCATGCTGGCGATTTCCTGTCCGTCCTTGATTCTCGCCTACATGAAGTTGCGCAAACGCAACCTGGGTCCGATTCTCGACGCCAATGGCTGGGCGGTGAATGCTAAGGCGAAGGTCAACGTTCCCTTCGGCACCAGCCTGACCGGCATTGCCAAATTGCCTTCGGGCTCCACGGTGGATCTGAGCGACCGCTACGCGCCTCAGTCTTCATTCTTGCCGAAGCTGGCGGTCCTTGTGCTGGTGCTGGCATGCCTCTGGTCCTTCTTGAATGACGACCAAGGCCGGCTTTACACGTGGACGGATGGGCAATATGGCAAACCGCCTTCCAAGGCGGTTTCCGATGATCGTGAAGCGGCCAAGAAGGCGACCAAAGAGAAAGCCGAAGCGGCCGAGAAAGCTGCCCTTGAAGCAGCGGCCAAAAAAGCAGCGGGCGACATCGCGCCGGCAAAATAATTTGGTCTCCCACCAGGCCCGGACGTTTGCGTCCGGGCTTTTTTATTTTTCGCGATCTGCAAAAATCCATTCGATGCCACGCGAAACCGCCACCGCCAGACAGGAACGCACGGAGAAAATCCTTGGGGCGCTCAAACGCGCCTACCCCGACGCGCATTGCGAACTCAATTTCGCCAGTCCGCTCCAGTTGCTCGTTGCCACGATTCTTTCCGCCCAATGCACGGACAAACGCGTGAACCTGGTTACGGCGGAGCTATTCCGAAAGTACCGCAGCGCGGCGGATTTCGCCCGGGCTGACCTGGCGGAACTCGAACAGGACATCAAGACCACCGGCTTCTTTCGCAACAAGGCGAAAAACATCAAAGCCTGCTGCGCCGCGCTCCTCGAAAATCACGGCGGTGATGTTCCGCGTACGATGGAGGAATTGACGGCGCTCGGTGGCGTCGGCCGCAAGACGGCCAATGTCGTGCTCGGAAACGCCTTCGGCATCAACGTCGGCGTGGTCGTGGATACGCACGTCAGCCGCCTGGCCAACCGGCTCGGCCTCACGCGGCAGACGGACGCGGAAAAAATCGAGCGGGAATTGATGCCCCTCGTGCCGCGCGAACAGTGGACGCTCTTCAGCCACTGGCTCATCTGGCATGGCCGGCGGCGTTGTGCCGCGCGCCAGCCGGATTGTGCCGCTTGTGAAATCGCCCGGCTGTGCCCGCGGATAGATGTGAAATGAGCCTGCTGGTTTTCAACGCCGGCCCGGGTGAAGCCGCCTTGAACATGGCGCTGGACGAGGCACTGCTCGAAAGCGCGGCGTGCCTCGGACAACCAGTGCTACGATTCTACGGTTGGACACAGCCGGCGGCCACGTTCGGCTATTTCCAGAAATTTGCCGAAGTCGCGCAAACCACGTTGCTACGTCCACTGATCCGCCGCCCCACCGGTGGCGGTCTGGTGCCGCACGATGCGGACTGGACTTACAGCCTCGTTTTCCCGCCTGGCTCCGCATGGCATTCGTTGCGCGCCGAAGAAAGTTACCGGCGCGCGCATGCGTGGCTTCAAACCGCGTTCGCCCGCCTCGGCGTCGAAACCGAACTCGCCTCCGCCGCAAAAAAAGCCGCGCCCGGGCAGTGTTTCGTCGGGCATGAGAAGTTTGATCTGCTCTGGCGCGGGCGCAAGGTCGCCGGCGCCGCGCAGCGCCGGAACAAGTCGGGCCTGCTCATCCAAGGTTCGGTTCAGGCGCCGCCTTTGAGCCTGGTGCGGGCGGATTGGGAGGCGATGATGAAACGATACAGCGGCGAAAGTTGGCGTGAGTTCACTCCAGATGCGGCGCTGGCGCTGGCCGCCACCCGGCTGGCGGCGGAAAAATACTCGTGCGTCCGATTCAATGAGCGGCGGTGAGCGCATTATGTGGCCCAGCCGGCACCAAAACATTGCCACGCCGCGCAACGCGGCTTAGTTTGACCCCGTGAGTACGTCCGGGCAAAAACCCACTCCGCGAGCTGCGCGCGCGGCGGCATCCCCTGCCGCCGCGGAACGGGGCGACACGGCGTTTTTGCGCAAGGTCACTGGCCAATATCCCAAGTTTGTTGCGTTTCTTACGCAAAAGGTGGGCGTGCAATTCCGGGGTCGTGTGCTCGAACTGGGGGCGGGCGCGGCTTGGTTCAGCGCCGAACTTTCCAAGCTGCCGAAAGTGGTCGAGGTGATCGCCACGGACTTCGGTCACCGGGGCGAGGCGGCCCAGTCCGCCAAGGTCTTTGCGACGCTGCGCGCGAACGAGAAGAAGATCACGCGGATGCCACTGCAACCACACCGGCTGGATTTTCCTGATAACCATTTCGACTTCGTGGTCTGTTCGGGCGTCCTGCACGACGCGCTCAATCTGTTTCACCTGCTCCAGGAAATCCGCCGTGTGCTCAAGCCCGGCGGCCAGCTCATCGCCGTGCGCGAGCCGGTCCGCCCGGCGGTGCCGTGGCGGCCGCAGCGCGGCAAGGTGACTTCACCCGCCATGCGCGTGCCGCTTTACTCCCGGGCCGACTACGAGGACACGTTCGACCGCGCCGGCTTCGCGTTGGAAATGCATCGCGTGAGCCTGGCCACCGGATTGAAATACTACTTTGACAAGGTCGTGAATGGTTTCACGCACGCCCGCTACGCCTTTATCGCGGCCAAGCGCGGCCGGGGCTGAGCCGGCTTCCTAACTCGGGAAAAAACCTCGCGTTGGTGGGGCGGGCTCACATAATTCCAGCTCAACAATATGCTCGCCTTTTTCCGCCGGCTTTGGGTGTTCATGCAGCCTTACAAAGGCCGCCTGATGCTTGGGTTGCTCTGCGCCGGCGGGTTTGCGATCACGAGCGCCACTGCGCCGCTGGTCATGCAGATCGTGCCGGATGTCCTGTTTGCCGAGGATGTGCCCAAGGCGCTCGCCGGGACGCTGGCGAAATATCCGGAGTGGATCCGCGAGCCCGTCATCCGCTGGGTGACCGCCGCTCACGCGCAAACCTCGCAATCCGTCGGCACGGCGATCATCCTGTTGATCCCGCTGCTGCTGCTGCTGCGCGGGGTATTCGACTACCTCCAGGCGTATCTCATGAACTGGGTCGGCGTGCGCGCGGTGGCGGCGATCCGCGACCGCCTTTTTTCGCATCTGCAAAATCTTTCAGTCAGCTTCTTTCACGACGCGCGCAGCGGCGAGTTGATCTCCCGCATCACGAACGACACCACCGTGCTGCTCCAGATCATGCGGGCTTCGATCGCCACGATGGTGCGCGAGCCGCTCACGCTGCTGGCCCTCATTGTGATGCTGCTCTACAAACAGCCCACGCTCACGCTCGTGTCGCTCGTGGTATTTCCGGTGTGCGTCGTGCCGATGATGATCTTCGGCCGCAAGGTCCGCAAATCCACCAAGGCCGCGCAGGAACACCTGGCCGAGATGACTGATCTCATGCAGGAATCCTTTGCCGGCAACCGTATCATCAAAGCCTACAATCTCGAGGCGCAGGCCGAGGCGCGCTTCCGGCAGACGCTCCAAAAATTCGTCAGCCAGCACATGCGGATCGTGCGGGCGCAGGAAATGCCCGGCCCGATGATTGAATTCTGCGGCGGCGTGGGCGTGGCGCTGTTGTTGATTTACATTTTCCATTGGGCCAGCCAGCGCCCGACGGTCGGCGACTTCTCGATGTTCATCTTCAGCATCTTCATGATGTATCAGCCGATCAAGAATCTCAGTCGCCTGCACACGCAACTTGAACAGGCGCGCGCGGCCAGCGCCCGGGTTTTCGACCTGCTTGACCAGCGGAACAACGTCAGCGAACCCGCCGCCCCGAAACCGCTACGCGCGGCCGGCGCCGAGGTGCGGTTCGAGAACGTGGAGTTTTCGTACGGCGACAAGCCGGTCTTGCGCGGCATCAACCTGACCATCCGCCCGGGCCAGTTGGTCGCGCTCGTCGGTCGCAGCGGCAGCGGCAAGACCACGATGGCAAATCTGCTGCTCCGCTTTTACGACCCGGCACGCGGACGGATTCGCATCGGGGAAACCGACCTGCGCGAAATTTCCACCAAGGACCTGCGTGGCCAGATTGCCGTCGTCACGCAGGAAAACATCCTGTTCAACGAATCCATCCGCTGGAACATCGCGGCCGGTAGGTCGGGCGCCACCGAGGCGGAGATCGTGGACGCCGCGAAGCACGCCCACGCCCAAGAGTTCATCATGGAAAAGCCCGGCGGCTTTGATGCGCTGATCGGCGAGCGCGGCGTGAGTCTTTCCGGCGGTCAGCGCCAGCGCCTCGCCATTGCGCGCGCCCTGGTGCGGAACGCGCCGATCCTGATTCTCGACGAAGCCACCAGCGCGCTCGACAGTGAATCCGAACGGGCGGTGCAGGAAGCGTTGGAGGAACTCATGCAGGGCCGCACGACCATCTGCATCGCGCACCGGCTCTCCACCATCCAGCGCGCCGATCAGATCGTGGTGCTGGATCAAGGGCAGGTGGTGGAGATGGGCACGCACACCGAACTGCTGGAGCGCCGCGGCGCCTATTTCAACCTGCACTCACTGGCGGCGGAGGGCGCGGAGTAGCCGTTTGCCCTGCGAGTGCTTAAAGCCGCCCGGACCGACGAAGCGCCGATCTCCGATCCGGCGCGAAACCCGCAGCCCTTCCGAAACGCGCCGGGTCGGAGACCGGCGCTCCACGCAGGAGCAGCCAGCCGATCAGGATCAAATTACGTCCGCACTCAAAAATTCCGCCACGAACTTTGTCGCTGGTTTCGCACGCAACTCAGCGGGCGTTCCCAGTTGCTCCAGCAAGCCCAGGTTCATCACCGCCACGCGCTGCCCGAGCGCCAATGCCTCGGCTTGATCGTGCGTGACCAGCAGTACGGTCAGGTGCTGCTCGCGATGCAGCCGCACCAACTCCCGCCGCAATTCCCGGCGCAGCGGCGCGTCGAGGTTGGCGAACGGCTCGTCGAGCAGCAGCACGCCGGGCCGACGGATGAGCGCGCGCCCGAGGGCGACGCGCTGCCGTTGACCGCCCGAGAGTTCGCCCGGTTTGCGCGCCAGACAATCTTCGATGCCGAGCGATTTCGCCACTGACGCCACGCGCTCGCGGATTTCTTCGCGCCCGGTTTTTCGCAGCGTTAGCCCGAAGGCCACGTTCTCAAAGCCGGTCAGGTGTGGAAAGAGCGCGTCGCGTTGGAAGACCATCGCCACGTCGCGGTCTTTCGGCGCAACGGCGTTCACCACGCGACCGTGGATCGAGATTTCCCCAGCGTCAGGCATTTCGAGTCCGGCCAGGAGCCGCAGCGTGGTGGTCTTGCCGCAGCCTGATGGGCCGACGAGCGCGAGCAGTTCGCCCTCCGCCAGTTCAAAGCTCACGCCGGCCAGGGCCCGCACCGCCGGCCCGGCGGCAACGGGGAAGGCTTTGGCAACGTTGTGAAAAGCGACGCTTGGCACGCTGCGATTGTCCAGCCGTGTGCCGGCGTTGGCAAGGAATCGCATTGCGCTGGGCCGCCAATCCGCGCATGATGCACGATGCCATGCGGTCGCAAGGTGCGCCGCACGGAGGATTTTCAATAACCGACAAAGATCATGAAACTGGACGCGCTCTATTCCGAATTAACCCTCAAACCCAACGCCAAGCTCGTGCTGCTCGTGCTCGACGGCCTCGGCGACCTCGCCACGAAGGAACAGAATTACCTGACGCCGCTCGAAGCCGCGAGCACTCCCAATCTGGACGCGCTCTCGAAGGAATCCGCGCAAGGCCGGATGATCCCCGTCGCACCCGGCATCACGCCCGGCAGCGGACCGGGGCATCTCGGTTTGTTCGGTTACGATCCGCTCGAATTTCAGGTGGGCCGCGGTGTCATCGAAGCCCTCGGCCTCGGTGTGGAACTCAAGCCGGGCGACGTTTGCGCGCGCGCGAACTTCGCCACGCTCGATCCGAAGGGCATCGTCACCGACCGGCGCGCGGGCCGCATTCCCACCGAAACCTGCGAGAAGCTCTGCGCCATGCTGTCCGCCAAGATCAAGAAACTCGGCGACACGCAGGTCATCATCAAGGCGGGCAAGGAACAACGCTTCGTGGTCGTGTTCCGCGGCAAGGGCTTGGAAGGCCCGCTGACGGATGCTGATCCCAATCGCGAAGGCTTCGCCATCCCGACCGTGAAGCCGCGCGATCCCAAGAACGCGAAGCAGAAGAAAATGGCGAAGTTGATCGCCGACTTCTACAAGGCCGCGCTGCCAATCATCGCGAAGGAAAAGCCCGCGAACGGTTTCCTCATGCGCGGCATCGCGCATCAGCCGGAGATTCCACTTTTCGAGGAGCGTTACCGGCTCAAGCCCGCGTGCCTGGCCGTGTATCCGATGTACAAGGGCCTCGCGCAGCTCGTCGGCATGGACAAGATCGAAGGCCCGCAGACCATCGCGGAGCAATTCGAGCGCTACCTCACGGACTACGACAAATACGACTTCTTCTTCATCCACTACAAATACACGGACAAGGCGGGCGAGGACGGCAACTTTGCGGCGAAGCAGAAGGCGATTGAAGACCTCGACGCGGCGCTGCCGATTCTGTTGAAGAAGAAGCCGGACGTGCTCGCGATTACGGGCGACCATTCCACACCGTGCGCGCTGAAGGGTCACTCGTGGCATCCGCAGCCGCTGCTGCTGCATTCCGCCGTGAGCGGTTGGGACAAGCTGGAACGTTTCACCGAAACCGGGGCGAACTCCGGTTCGTTGGGCGTGTTCGACGCGAAATTTCTCATCCGCTTGATGCAGGCGAACGCAAAAATGTTCGACAAGTTCGGCGCGTAAGACTGTTTTGCGCAAAAATAAAATCCGCCCGCTGGAAAAAATAGTTTGCCAGCGGGCGTTTTTTTTCACACAAACAGTCAGATTCAGCGGCGACAACAATTTTCCCGAACACCAACACAACAACCAATCAACCGGATCGGGGGTGACAAGCATGGCTGCCAAGAAAAAGAAAGCTGCGAAAAAGAAGAAGTAATTCTCCGTTAAACATCAGGATGGAAAGCTGGAATTTTTCAGTCGGTTTTCCATCCTGATTTTTTTGTACGACGGCAGTGCGGGCTTTGAATGGGCTTGCCTGAAGCGCGACCGGTGATAGACAGTGGGCCGCTGGAGCGTTCGGGATGTGGACCTGCCCCCAATGCGGTGAGCGGATCGAGAAACAGTTCGACTCGTGCTGGAGGTGCGCGGCGCGGGTTGAGCGGGTCAAGCCTTCGGTCAAACCCGGCCCCAGGTGGAGTCGTTTTCTACTGCTCGGCTTCTACTTCGAAGTTCTGTTGTTCGTCATCACTGTCGCGTTGCCTGGCGATTCGTGGCTTTCCGTCCAGCTTCGCAACTTCGCGTTGATCAGCCACTATCCGGTCCTGACGGTTCTGGACTTTATGGAGACAGACTCCGTCGTGCTGGGCATTCTGGGACTGTTGCTCAGTGAGGGCTTGATGGTGCTGGCGTGGGCCTGGCTCTTTCGTACCCTCGCCATTCTGATCTCTCGTGCGTCCGTTCGCCTCGGGCTTTCGCCGAGGCAGAAAGCCATGATCGGCGTCGCGCTGGGCGGGTTGGGTCTCGTTGCGGCGGCGCCGACGATCCTCGATAGTCTGAACGATCGGCCAAAGCCATTTGCTCCGTCAGTTGGATTGCGGGCGGCGGTCGCGGGCAACAACGCGCTCGCGCTGGACTTGTATCGGCAACTGGCCGCGCAGCAAGGCGAGGGGCGAAATCTGTTCTTCTCCCCGCACAGCGCCGCGGTGGCGCTGGGAATGACGTTCGCCGGGGCGCGCGGACAGACCGAACAGGAAATGGCCGCGGTGCTCCATACCCGATCGGGCGACACCAACCTGCACGCGGCCTTCGGCGAACTCGCCGCGCGGCTAAGCAAACTGCATCGCTGGCGGCGGATCACGTTGACCACGGCGAATTCGCTCTGGTGTCAGCAAGGCGATCCGTTCACTGACGCGTTTCTCGACCTGACCCGCACGCGTTATCAGGCGACGGCTCGGCAGGTGGATTTCCGGCGCGATGCGAAGTCCGCCGCCGCCGCAATCAATCAGTGGATCGCGCGGAGCACCAAGGGGAACATCAAGGAAATGGTTTCCGGTCCGGACCTGACCGGAAACGTCAGTCTGATTCTGTGCAACGCCATTTACTTTCACGGCCAATGGGTTTCCCCATTCAAGCGCGGCGCGACGCAGCCATCGCCTTTCCGCGTCACCAACGACCGGCAAGTGAACGTGCCGATGATGTCGCAAAAGGGCCGCTTCCGTGCCGCGCACGTCAACGCCGATGACTTCATGGCCACGCTTCTGGAAATGCCCTACTTCGGCCGCGACCTGTCCATGGTGGTGTTGCTGCCGTATGAAGTGGAGGGGTTGGTGGAATTGGAGCGCCGGTTGACGGCGGAGACGCTGCGGGATTGGCTCGCGGAGCTGGATCGAGGTTCGCCACACGAGACCACCATCCGTTTCCCCCGTTTCACGACGAGCAGCCAACTTGACCTCGTGCCCGCGCTCAGAGCTTTGGGCATGGCCAGCGCATTTGACAAAGCGGCGGCGAATTTCTCCGGCATGGACGGCAGGCACAACCTCTATCTGTCCAGCGCGCTCCAGCATGCGTTCGTGGAAGTGAACGAGGAAGGCACGAAGGCGACGGCGGTCACTTCGTTTAAGGCAAGAACCCAGAGCATGGCGAATTACTTCAATGCCGACCATCCGTTCCTTTTTCTGATCCGCGAGAATGCCACCGGCAGCATCCTGTTTCTCGGGCGGGTGGTTGATCCCACGAGATGACCCTGGCTACCGGAGCAAATAGCTGCGCCGACAACTGTGCGCCATGGCAACGAGTTCCATCTCTCATTAGGAACTGGCTTCGGCCAGGTGCTGCGACCGTGCCGGCGGTTTGAGCCGCTTCAGTGGCTTTCGCGCGTGCGCCAAGCGGTTGAAACCGCTGCCCGTTTGTTTCCTGCTTTCCCAGCGGGCTGAAGTCCAGTGCTCATGAGAGGCGGCAGGTTTCAGCGCGGGCGCAAAAGGGCTGGCGGGCCACGCGCCGAACCGTTAGAACGGGCACGTCAGTAACCAAAGCGCACCATGCCCAAACTCGTATTCGACATTGAAACCACCGCGCAGCCGCTCGAAAACTTCGACGAGGTCCAGCAGGAATACCTGTTGCGCGAGGCGGAGAAGATTCCCGACGAAGCGGCGCGGGCGGCGAAGCGCGAGGAAACGCAGCGCATGTTCGCGCTCTGGCCGTTTACCGGGCAGGTCGTCTGCGTGGCCATGCTCAACGCGGAATCGCTCCGCGGCCAGGTGTTGTTTCTCGCGGACGATTTCGAGGAGGACGCGCAGGAAGGCGGGCCGGTTGAGTTCGTGCCTTGTGCCGACGAACTCGAACTGCTGACGGCGTTCTGGGACGTGGCGAAGCATTACGACGAGGTGGTGACGTTCAACGGCCGCGGTTTCGATGTGCCCTACCTCTACCTGCGTTCCGCCGTGCTCAACGTGCCGATCACAAAGAAGAACTGGCTCGGCTACCGCTACGCCACCGAGCCGCATTGCGATCTGGCGGAGCAGTTCACCTTCTACGGGGTGAGCGGGCGTGAAGGCGCGGCGCGCAAGTTCAACCTGGATTTTTACTGCAAAGCATTCGGCATTGATTCGCCCAAGGCGCACGGCGTGACGGGCATGGATGTCACCGCGCTGATGAAGGAAGGCAAGTTCCAGACCATCGCGGAGTATTGCCTGCGCGACGTGCGCGCGACGGTGGAGCTTTACCGCGTGTGGAAGGATCGGCTGGCGGGGATCAAGTGATGCAGAAGGCAGAAGTCGTTCTCGTTTGTTTTGCTCTGGAGGAGGAGGCGCGTCCATTTAGAAGGCTGGCGCGGGCGCGAAGCGAGGTTTTCGTGCTCGTGACCGGCATCGGAAAGGAGAATGCCATTCGCTCGGTGCGCGACTGTTTGCGCGCGAATGCACCTCGGCGGGTTTTTACCTGCGGCTTCGCTGGCGGCTTGAACCCCGAACTGGCAACCGGCGACGTGGTTTTCGTTACGCCAGACAAGGAATTGGCGAGTCACCTCACCTCCGCGGGCGCACTGAGCGCGAGCATGTTCTGCGCAGCTCGCATCGCGACCACGGCAGGTGAGAAGGCTGGTTTGCGGCAACAGACCGGGGCCGACGCCGTGGACATGGAATCGCAAGCGATTCACGACTTGTGTGGTGAACGCGGCATTCCGTGCTGCACGGTGCGCGTCATTTCAGACGCCGCAGGGGAAGATCTGCCGCTCGACTTCAACCAACTCGCCAATGCGGACCATAGCATAAACTACGGCAAACTGGCGTGGGCGATCATGCGGTCGCCGGGGAAAATTCCTGCGCTGCGGCGCTTGCAGAGACACACCAACTTCGCGGCGGAGCAACTGGCCCGCGTGCTGGAGAAAGTTGTGTTGCCGGGGCCGGCTTCAACGCGCTGATTCGGAGACCGGCGCTCCGTTGGCAGGCGCAGCGGCGTCGGGTTTCGGTTTCGCCTTTTCGCTCAGGCTCACCAACGTCGCGCCGGCAACGATCAACGCCACGCCCGTCCAGCGCAGCGCGGAGACTTCCTCGTTCAGGATGCACTTGGCGGAAATCGCGGTGATGACGAAGCCCAATGAAGTCAGCGGCCAGATCAGGCTCACATCGCGCTGTGAAAGCAGGTAAAGCAGCGCGCCGAAGAAAGCGGCTTCGAGCGCCACGCCGAGCAGGAGGCTGCCGTTGGTAGCGCCGCGCTTGATGAGGCGTCCGATTTCGCCAACGGAAATCCGCTGCACCTCGCCGATCTGCTTCAATCCCTTGCTTAAGAAGACAACGCCGACGGCTTCGACGCACAGCGCGAAGATGAGGATGATGAGAATCTTGGTCATGTTACGGAGCGCGGACAGCCTTGTCCGCGCGTTTCAAAGCCGCAATTTCCGGCTCGGCGGACAAAACTATCCGCGCGCCTACAAATCCTGGTAGCGAATCAGCCGAATCGCCCGCTGCTCCAGCAGCGCCTGCACGCGCGGGCTGACGAGCGCATCGAATTCATGCTTAAACTTGTCGAGCGAGGGATGCGAGTAAAGCTCGGAATCGCCCGCCGGCAAGAGCTCGAGCAGCTTCAGCACGTAGGTTTCGTCCACGCGATCGTTTTGAAGCAGACCGAAGACGCGTTCCGTGTGCTTGATCTGTTGTTGCCGCAAGCGCGTCCGGACGCGCCCCGCCAGCAGGAAGTAAATCATGGCATGGACCGCGCGGTAGAGCCGGCGTCCGCGCGCGAGCGGCACGTCCATCCAGAACGGCTCGCGGGTCAGCCGCAGATGCCGGATGCCAAAGCGCTCACTCTCTTCCATCAGGATCGCGAACACGGTGGGGTGGAGATGCAGGTGCAGATGCCCATTCACGTGATCCAGCGGCAGACCGGTGGCACGGAAGCGGGCGAACTGTTCGCGAATCTCGGCGCGCAATTGCTCGCGCAAACCACGCTGGGCGAAGTAGCGAAAACCGACGCCGACCGGATCGTTGCTGAACTCGTGGCGTTCGTTCACGAGGCCGGGAATTCTTTCGTGCGGCAACGCTGAATGCCCGCAGAGCAAAGCGAGATGGAGGCCGACGCCGAGCCGGGGATTTCCCTTCGCCAGCGCCACCGCTTCGGCGCAATCCGGTTCGTTCACCATCAGGCTCGCGGAAGTGAGCACGCCTTCACGATGCGCGCGGATGACCGCCTCGTTGATCGAGTGCGAGCGACCGAAGTCGTCAGCATTGATGATGAGGCGACGAGACATCGTCATGCTCGCGCGTCGGGGTTCTTCATCTTAATCCTGATCTTGATCTTAATCTGAAGGCCAGGATCAAGACCAAGATTGAGATTAAGACTAAGATTAAGACGGGGAAGATCGTCAGGCCGGGCCATAATTGGGCGAGGTGACGCCGAGGGCGAAGCGCAGCCAGGAGCGCGCGATCAGCGCCAGCTTCTGCGGTTTGCTCAATCGCGTCGGTTGCGGGCCGAACACGTTGAACTGCTGCCGCTCCAGTTTGCAAAACAACCGCCAGTACACGCTGCCCATCAACTCGGCGGCAACCATCGAACGGCGGTCCGCGGCCGGCAAGGTTTCGCGTGCGGTCAGGAAGAACTTGCGCGCGCGTTCCGCCACGCTCGCCGCCAGCCGCGCGTAACGTTCCGAGAATTCGTGTTGCAAGATCTCCCGTTCGCCAACGCTGAAGCGGTTCAATTCCTCCTGCGGCAGATAGATCCGGCCCCGCGCGGTGTCGGTCTGCACATCGCGCAGAATGTTGGTGAGTTGGAGCGCCTTGCCCAGGGCGATCGCGTAATCGCGGCAGCGGGGATCGGTGTAGCCAAAAATCTCGATGCTCAACAGGCCGACGACCGAGGCAACCCGGTAGCAATACAGTTCCAGATCGGCCCAGCTCTGGTAGCGCACGGTGGCCAGGTCCATTTCGCAGCCCTTGATCAATTCATCGAACAGCTCAAAACGGAGGCGGTAGCGCGCAATGATGGGCTGCAGTTCTTGATTTACGGCGAATTCTGGATGGCCGCCGTCACAGGCGCGGCGGATGTCCGCCCGCCACGCGGTCAGGCCGGCCCGCCGTTGTTCCACTGGCAGGGCGTCTTCGTCCGCCACATCATCCACTTCCCGGCAGAACGCGTAGAGGGCGGACATGGCGTCGCGTTTCTCCCGGGGAAGCATGACGAACGCGAGCGCGAGGTTGGAGGCGCTTTTCCGCGTGATGGCCCGGCTCTGCTGCATGTGGCTTAGTGGGGCGGCCTGATGGGCGGCTGCGTATCGCTCCCGCGCATCGGCGGCAGGCCGCCGGTCTCCGCGAGGGTGGGATTGCGCGGCCGATGTTTGCGTCGGCGTCGGCGGCCCGAGGGGACCGGCGGACGGTCTTCCACCGGCGTCTGGCGATTATACGATTGCCGCCGCTGGCGGCGATCCTCCCGGCGGGCGGCCCGCCGGCGGGCTTTGGCCGACAACCACAGCCAGATTAGGACCACCACCGCCACCACGAGAATGGAACCCAGCAACACCATGCGCTCTCTCAAGGCGGGCAGGATGAAACGCATCCGCAACATCGGATCATTGAAGGGAGTATTGGGGGGAGGCGCGGCGGCGGCGAGCAGGATGTTCATGACTCTCGGGACTCACGGACGGCGGCGGTGGTGTCGTCGTCGGGATCGGTGGCGGTGGTGATGTTCAGGCGCTGCATCCGGTAACGCAGGGCGTGCCGGCTCAGTTTCAAGAACTCGGCGCTTCGGGTCAGGCTGAAATGATGCTGTTCGAGCGTGTGGGTGATCAGTTCGCGCTCGAACGTGGCCACAATTTCATCCAGCGATTCATTGCCGGTGGCGCGCGGCGTGGCGTCCTTGTGCAGGCGGGTTTCGAGTTGAAAATCCGGCACGCTCCCCGGCTGGATCTCGCGCTGGGTTTCGAGGATGAGCGCCCGCTCGACGACGTTGCGCAGTTCGCGCACGTTGCCGGGCCAGTGATGGGAGAGGAGTTTCTGCCGGGCGGCGCGGGTGAAACCGGCGATCTTCTTGTTCATGCTACCGCTGAAGACCCGGATGAAGTGATCCGCCAGCACGAGGACATCTTCGCCGCGTTCGCGCAGGGGCGGCAGGCGGAACTGCACGACGTTGAGCCGGTGGAACAGGTCTTCGCGGAACTGATCCTCGGCGATGGCTTTGACGATGTCCCGGTTGGTGGCGGCGATCAACCGCACGTTGACGCGCAGTTCCTGCGTGCCGCCGACGCGGGTGAAGGTGCCGTCCTCCAGAAACCGCAGGAGTTTGGCCTGAAGGGGGCGGCTCATGTCGGCGATTTCATCGAGGAAGATTGTGCCCCCGTCCGCCTCCTCAACGCGTCCGGGTTTCTGCCGCAGCGCGCCGGTGAAGGCGCCGCGCTCATGGCCAAACAATTCGCTTTCCAGCAGGGTCTCGGGAATGGCCGCGCAATTGATGCGGACGTAACTGGCCTGGCGCCGCCGGCTCAGGGTGTGGAGCGCGCCGGCGACGAGTTCCTTGCCGGTGCCGCTCTCGCCCAGCACCAGCACGCGCGCGTCGGTGGGGGCGACCGTCTGGATCAACTGGCGCAGATCGCGCATCTTTGCCGATTCGCCGACGATTTGTTGCAGGTCATAAAGCTCGCCGGCGCGGGCCCGCAAGGCGTGATTCTCCTGCACCAGCCGGAACCGGTCGGCGCAGCGGCCGACGGCGTGCAATAATTCTTCCGGCGCGAACGGTTTGGCCAGATAGTCAATGGCCCCCGCCTTGATCGCCTCCACCGCGAGCTTCGGGGTGGCGAAGGCTGTGATCATGAGCACCGGCAGGTCGGGCCATTGTGCGCGCAACCGGGCGAGGAATTCATAGCCGCTCATGCCGCCCATGCGCGCGTCCGTGATGACCATGAAGAATTCCGTCGTGCCGATTACTTTCAGCGCGTCCTCGGCTGATTCCACGGCGCGTACCGGATAGCCCTCGTCGCCCAGCATCGTTTGCAGGGAGAGGCGCATGTTCTTCTCGTCATCCACGACGAGGACAGGTGGCAGGTTGACGCTCATGGACCGGGCTTCATCAGCGATTTCGCGGGGAATTCTAAGATGAAAGTGGCGCCGCGGCCAAGCGCGGATTCGACCCGCACGGTGCCGCCGTACAATTCGACGTTGTGTTTCACCAGGGCCAGGCCCAGTCCGGTGCCGCGTGGTTTGGTCGTGTAATAGGCCTCGAAGACCTTTTCCAGCTTGTCCGGCGGGATGCCCGGGCCGTCGTCGCGGACGGTGATCTCGACGGCGTAATCGGCACGACAACGGGCCGAAATGTAAACGTTTCCGCCGTCTGCCAGCGCGTCGCGGGCGTTCTGGAGCAGATTCCCCACCGCCTCGGCCAGATGGCGGTTATGCATCATCACCGGCGGAAAATAGTCGTCGAATGCACGGTGGATTTTGATGTTGGTGGCCAAACCGGCGGGAAACACCTCGTCAATGGCGCGCGCGATCTCCTGGAGCACCTCCAACTTCTCGACCCGGCCCTCGCTAAGTTGCGCGTAACCCATGATCTGCGTGATGATGCGGTCGGCCTTGGCGATTTCCTCCTGGATGATTTCGATCTGCGCGGCGCTTTCGGGTCGTTGTGTTTTGAGGGATTTTTGCAGGGAGTAGCTCACATTGTTGATGATGGCGAGCGGGTTTTTGATCTGGTGCGCCACTTCCGCCGCCAGCCGTCCGGCGGCGCGCAACTGGCCGGTGCGCACCAGGAATTCCTGCCGTTCCTCCTCCAACCGGCGTTGACGGGCGCTCAACACCTGCACGCCGTAACAGCAAAACGTCAGCAGGATCAGCACGGTCACGCGCAACACGTACGGATCGGCGGAGGTTTCCGTGGCGTCCTCGGCGGGCAGGGTGACAATCGGGCGGTTGGTTACGGGAAAGAAGAACCGGTTGAAGTCGGCGGCCAGCGTGTCCTGAAGTTTTTCCGGGCTGATGGCCGGCGGCAGGTTGGACGCCAACGCGGCGCGGCTCACAGGTGAAAGAGCGTTGCTGATCGCCGTGTTCACCGGTGGCGGGGCCTGTCTGACCCAGGTGATGATCTCGCCCGGAGCCACGAGATCGCCTGGCCGCAGCCGATGGGCTTGATTCCGCAGCGCCACCGAGCGATAGAAGGGCGGCATGGACAATTCGCGCTGGGCGTTGGTTTCGATCAAGCCCGCGCCCAGGAAAAACACCCCTAGCAACAGATTCAACACGATCTGCGGCGTGGCCAGCGGGATGGAAACCGCGTTGATCAGGATGAGTACCGGGTAAACCCAGTAGAAATCACTTTTGAATCCGCCGGTGATGACGGTGAGGCCGGCGAGAAACACCCCGTCCATCAAGCCAACGGTGAACACCAGCCACTGGACGCTGCCGGTGGGAAAGCGGCGCACGACGTAAAACAAGACCGCCGCCACCATCATGAACATGGCGCAGGAAACGAACAGGCGCTGGATCGTTTCCACCACCACCGCGTAATCCGTCACCGCCGTGTTCAGCCACGGGGAGTTGTAGAAGTGGTAGAGGACGATCGCGACCGTCAATGCGCGGGCCGGCAGGACGATGCTGCGTTGCAGGGTCAGGATCAGTTGCGCATGTTCGGCCGGTTCCCGTTCCGGCGCCGCGAGCGCGGCGGGCAGCCGCTTCAGCCACTGCCATCGGTCGGTGTTCATGGCGTGCCTGGCAAATTCCGCTTCAGGTGAGCAACTGCCCCGCGCGCTGCGCGATGGCCTCCACCGGCCACAGCCGGCCCACGCCCTCGTAGCCGCAGGACAACATGCCCGCTTCCGGGCCGATGAATTCCGCGCCGCGCGACTTGAGCGTGGCGACGTTTTGCTGCGTGGCGGGATGCTGCCACATCTTGCCGTTCATCGCAGGGGCGAGCAGGACCTTTGCTTTGGGATTCAAGGCCAGCGCGATGCAACTGAGCGCGTCGTTGGCCAGACCATGGGCCAGTTTGGCCAGGCAATTGGCCGTCGCCGGCGCCACGAGCAACAGGTCCGCCGCATCCGCCAGTTCAATGTGCAGCGGTTTCCAGCCTTCCTCCTCGTCGTAGAGATCCGTCACCACCGGCCGGCGGGAAAGCGTCTTGAACGGCAGCGCCGTGATGAAGCGTTGGGCATCGGCCGTGAGCACCACGTTGACCTGATGACCCTGCTTCGTGAGCAGGCTCGTGAGGTCGGCGGCTTTGTAGGCGGCGATGGAGCCGGTGACACCCAGGATGATGGTTTTGGCGGTGCTCATGGGGCGCGCAATGCGGCCCGAGTTTAGGCGCCCGCCCGGCGGTTGCCAGCCTGAATTCGTCAGCCCCGGGCGGCGCGGATAAAGGCGGCCACCTTTTGATGATCCTTCTTTCCGGGCGCGAGTTCGACACCGCTGGAAACGTCCACCGCGAACGGCTGCACGCGCCGTACTGCGGCGGCGACGTTTTCCGGCGTGAGGCCGCCAGCGAGAAAGATGGGCCGCCCGTGCTGTTTGGCGGCAATCGCGAGTTCCCAATTGAATGTCTGCCCCGTACCGCCGGCCTGCGTCTCGGCGTAGGTGTCCAGTAACCACGCGTCGGTGGGATAGTCGGGCAGCGCCGCGAGCGATTGCTCGTCCCGGATGCGAAACGCCTTCACGCTCATCAAGCCGAATTGCGTGCAGAATTCCGGCGGCTCGCTGCCGTGAAACTGGAGCAGATTCAAGCCGCATTCCCGGCTGGCGCGGAGCACGAAATCTTCCGGCGCATCCACAAACACGCCCACGCGCAAAACGTGTTGCGGCAACTGCCGTCCCAACGCTGCCACGGCCTCGACGGTCATCCGCCGCGGGCTCTTTTCGGCGAAGATGAAGCCCAGCATGTCCGCTCCCGCCGCCACCGCCGCTTGCGCATCCGCCAGGTTGGTCAGGCCGCAGATTTTTACTTTCACGCTCATGTCGTGCTTTTGTTAAGCCCGCTCCGCCGATGGCGCAAATGATTTCTCGCCCTACCGTACGCCGAGGCCGTCGCTTTTTTCGTGCGCCGCGCACCGGCCCGACTACGATGCCGCGCATGTCATCGGCTTACGACCAATTGCTCGACGCCACGATTCAACACCTCGAAAGCCTGCAAGCGAGCGGGGTTCGCCACGTGGCCGTCGCGCCGGAGACATTGCGGGCCTTGGCTTTGCCGGCGCCGCGTCTGGCGTCGGCTCCCGCCGCTGCGCTGGTTGCCCCGACGCCAGTCATCAGCCGCCCACCACCGCCGCCGGGAGTCGCCATTTCAACGCCAATTTCACCGGCGGTGCCAAAGCCGGGGTCCAGCCCGGCGCCGGTGGATTCCTCGCTGCCTCCGAGTTTGTCTGGCGGAGCCTTGGCGCTTCCCTCCGAAGTCAGAAGGCCCGAGTCAGGTGTCGAAAAGACCGCCGCGTTCGCTGAGTTGCGCGCCCGCGCGTTGGCCTGCGTGAAGTGCCCGAACCTGGTCGCGGCGCGCAAGACCGTGGTGTTCGGCGTCGGCAACATCAACGCGGATCTGATGTTCGTGGGCGAGGCGCCGGGGGCCGACGAAGACGAACAGGGCGAGCCGTTCGTGGGCAAGGCTGGCCAGTTGCTCACGAAAATCATCCAGGCGATGGGGCTGCAGCGGGGCGACGTTTACATCGGCAATATTTTGAAGTGCCGGCCGAACATGCCGGCCGGTACACCCGGCAACCGCAAGCCCACGCCGGAGGAAATGAAGACGTGCATTCCGTATCTGCACGAGCAGATTGATTTGATCCGCCCCAAAGTCCTCGTTGCGCTCGGGGGCACGGCGATGGAAGGGTTGCTGGACAAAACCGGCATCACCAAACTGCGCGGCAACTGGCATACCTATCGCGGCATCCCGCTGATGCCCACGTATCACCCATCCTATCTGCTCCGCAACCAGGCGCTCCCTGAGAAGCGCCGCGTCTGGGAAGACATATTGCAAGTAATGGAAAAGCTCAACCTGCCGATCAGCGAGAAGCAGCGCAGGTTCTTTTTGAGCAAGTGAAGTAACCGCAACAGAACACAAGGATCGCAAAGAGACGGACGAGCATTATCCCTCTCCTTGGGATGAGGGCGAGCGTTGCGACAAATTCTCACCCCACAAACCCCGGCTGAAAACCAGATCGTCAGAGGAATCTTCGTCAAGGGAATGACAGCCAAGCCATTCCCCCGACAATTCCGTCTCGGGGTGAGAACCGCGCTTCAATACACCAGCACCAACACCGCCGCTTTTTCAGCCTCCTTCACCACGTCCTCAAACTTCATTTCCTTCGTGTTCGGCTCTTTCAACTGCGCCGACACTTCGGGCACGGATTCCAGGAAGCTCAACAGATAACTGCTCTTCACCGCGTAATTCACGTTCTCCGGCAACGCCCCGCTCGCGGCCAGCGCCGCCCGCGCGCTCAACTTGGCCGACACCACGCCCACCACGTTCCCGTGCTCGTCCACCAACGCCCCGCCCGAATTGCCCGGCTGCACCGGCACGCTGATCTGGAAATACCGCGCGTCATCACTTGCGCCGGAAAGCGACGCGATCTCGCCCTTGGCCAGCTTGGGCGCGAAGCCCTGCAAACCGATGTTGGGAAAACCCACCGTGGCCACCGTGCCGCCCAGCTTCACCCCGCGACTCGCCGCCACTGGCAATGCGGAAAACTTTCCCTCCGCCTTGAGCAGCGCCAGATCATTGGCCGCATCCACCTTCACCACTTTGGCGGAAATCAAGCCCGCGCTTGTGACCAAACGAATCTGCATCGCGTTCCTAACTACATGTTCGTTCGTCACAAAGAATCCAACTTCCGTAATGAAGAAACCTGTTGCGCTGACTACTAGGCCATATCCTGCGCTGATCTCTGGCGAAGAAAATGGATCCCGCTGGCGAACCCTGCTAGGCGTGAATTCCCGGGCTAACCGCTGCGCTTCGGCGATTTGCTCGGTCGTCATTTTTCGCTCGACTACCAGTAGAAGGTGTTTTGCCTCCTCATCACCTTGCGCGGCAGCGAGGTTAAGCCACTTGTGAGCTGTTAGATAATCTTTGGGCAAACCGTCCCCGTTTAAGTAAGCGAATCCGAGCAAGTATTGGCCAGTGGCATGCCCTTGGTTAGCGGCTCTGCGAAACCACTTTGCTGATTCAACAGAATCCTTGGCCACGCCATCCCCTGTTAAGTAGCAACCGCCGAGCGTTATTTGAGCGCGCTCATATCCATTCTCAGCCGCTCTCCGAAACCACCTGACAGCCTCCGCCAAATCTTTTGCCACACCATCACCCCTGGCAAAGCTGGAGCCTACATTAAATTGGGCGACTGGGTCTTGTTGTTCAGCACTCCTGCGATACCACTCCAAAGCTTCGGCCGCATCCTTTGAGACGCCGCGTCCTGTCAAATAGCAGTTTCCCAGATTGAATTGTGCGGTGGCGTCCCCTTGCTCGGCAGCCTTAAGGAGCCAATTCGCGCCTTCAACTTCGTCCTTCATGACCCCCGCGCCATTTAAGTAACAGTTTCCTAAATTGCATTGGGCGGCAGCAAGGCCCTGACCGGCAGCCTTGCGATACCATTTCGCTCCCTCGGCTTCATCCTTGGCGACGCCTGTCCCATCCATGTAACGGACGCCGAGGTTGAACTGTCCGATTGCATACCCTGATTCGGCAGCTTTCCTAAGCCAGGCTACGCCTTCGACTTCATCTTTGGTGACACCTTCGCCGTCGAAATAGCAGCCACCTAGGTTTGATTGTGCGGGCGCGTACCCTTGGTCAGCCGCCTTCCGATACCACTTGGCTGCTTCCGAAAAGTCCAGAGGTAATCCACTCCCTGTCGCAAACGCTGCTCCCAACTCGAATTGTGACGGCGCGAAGTTTTGTTCTGCGGCTTTCTTGTGCCATTTGGCAGCTTCAGCGCGATCTGCGGACGATCCCACGCCTTTGAAGTACATGTAACCGAGTTGGTGTTGGGCAACCACATCGCCTGTCTCGGCTTTGGCTTTAGTGGATTCAAAAAGCTTGCGGTCGGCTTCGGTCTGTTGGGCTGGCAGAAAAACGGCTGAACCGACCAACACAGACAGGAGCATCGACACTGCGCGGGTCGCTTTCATGACGGCATGATTGTTAGAAGCAAATCGGGTAGCAAGTCACCATTCAACGGAACTTCGCGCTTGCAGGTACGGGTACTAATTCGAACTTTGTGTCATGCCGCTTCACCTTCACCAACTTAACATGCGGCAGCTTGGTTTTAACCAACTCGCGGATTCGGCATTCATTCCGCGGCAGAATGAAGCAGCCCATTACGACTTCGCGGATTGTTTCAGGTCGAATCGGAACGAAGTAATTTAAGTTTCGTTGCCCGCATTCGCCGCACGGTACTCGCACCTCCTTCAGCAAAGCCTCAAGTTTGAATATCATTCGGTGCTCTCGTTCAGCTCGCCATACTAAACTCTTGGTCATGGCAATTTTCAGCATTTGTCGATGAAGCTCCTCTCCGGCTGACGTCATCGGGTTGAGTGGTGGTCGGCAATTGTCGTATTTCACTTTGTCGAAGCACACAACTCCGCTGATACCAGACGTCTCGTTGTCGAAATCCAGACCTACAGCCACACCGCGATTTTCGTCACCGTAGTGCGCCCACATGCGGATGTCTGTTCTCGGCTCGGCAAGACAAAGAACGCCGAAGTGTTGGCTTGATTCCACGCGTGCGGCCATATCGGAGCTGACGAATTGAAGAGCAAGATCCCGAACGGTCGGATTGGTTCGCATCAGCACTGGTAAAACCTTTTGAAGGCTTCCGACCGATGAGACTGAACAACCCTGTTGGTGTAACCAGTTGTTCAAGCGCACAAGTTGTTCACGATCCAAGCCTGCGATGGGATTGGTCGTGGTCGGAGTAAATTCAAACCCGTCGTTGAATTCCTTTGGTGGACTTACCCTCAATCGTAGGTCCCACAGAATTGCGATGGCCCATTTAGCCTTGCTGTACTTGTATAGCAGCATGTGTGAACATTGCCAAAAACTCTGTCCAGCTGCGAGATTGATTTGTTTATCCTATGCGCCGCCTCCGCCGAATTCGCTACCGCTCGAGTCGATGGTAAAATTAACACCAAGCCAAATTGCGGAAGCGCGAACAAGCTCTCCAGTTTTCCCCTGCGCCTTCCGTCTTCGTCTGATTTCGGCGGGACAAGTCTGCTTCCAACGCGCTGAGTCGGATTTCGGCGAGCCCGGTTGCGTTGAAAATATTTGACGACCTCCCTCACCCCGCCCTCTCCCCAAGGAGAGGGAGAATCATTCGCCACTTCACACGAAAACCGGCGACTGGATTTGCCGGACGATGATCCGCAAAACCAGAGAGCTGCAAACGCTGTTCCTTCTCCCCGGGGGAGAAGGTCAGGATGAGGGCGAGCGTCCCAACCATTCTCATTCTTGGTTTTCTTTCGACCGTCGCGGAGCCGCCAAGAAGCGCTTCAGATTTCCCTGCGCTGTAGCGGCGCGTCGGCAGACCGCCGCTGACTAAACCCCAAACGGCGGCGCTCTGCCGAGTCGCCGCTACGCCAGCCTCCGGCGCGCGGCGCTCACGCCGCTTCAGCATCCGCGCACTCGAACCGCCCACAAGCAATTCAAGCGTCATAATCATTCGTGCGTTGAAACGGGCTGAAGCCCGCGCTCCTTTCTTCCAGCGCCAGAGGCGCGGCATATTTGTAGAACCCCGACCGCAAGAAAACCACAAGCTCCGTAGGAGCGACATCGGAAACATACCGCTCCTGACGGAGCTTGGACGGGCTGGTTATCCTCCACTACAAATATGCCAGCCCTGACGGGCTTTTTCTCTGCGCCCTGGCATCTTGGCGACTTTGCGCTGAATTCCTCGCCCCGTCGGAAAGCGGTGCTAAAGCCGCGCGCACTCCAAGCGCTTCGCGCCTACCGGGCGTCCGCGAACTTCGCGCAGCGTCTGGATTGCGGCATGATTACCGCCGCTTTCATTGCACCGCGCACCGCATTCCGCTATAACCCCGCGCGCATGAAAGAACTTTTGAAGCCGCTGCTGGATTGGTATCTGCGCTCGCTGGAAACGGGCGGCTACTGGCTCGTCGGTTTGTTGATGGCCATCGAGAGCACCGTCGTGCCCATTCCCAGCGAGGTCATCATCCCGCCGGCGGCGCATCTGGCTTACACCAAGGGCGGCATGAGCCTGTGGGGCATTGTCGTGGCGGGCGCGGTCGGCTCGTGGCTTGGCGCCACGATCATGTATTGGGCCTCGCGGGTGGCGGGACGGCCGCTGGTGATGCGCTACGGGAAGTACTTTCTGATCAGCCCGGAGAAAGTCGAAGGCGCGGAGCGTTGGGCGGCGCATTACGGCGGCATGGGTATTTTCATTTCGCGCCTGCTGCCGGTGGTGCGGCATTTGATCGGCATTCCCGCCGGCATCGTGCGAATGGATTATTGGAAGTTCTCGCTCTTCACGCTGCTCGGTTCGGCCCTTTGGTGCGGTGTCCTGTGCTGGGTGGGCGTGAAAATGGGGGAAGATTTACAGAAGACCGCGAACATGACGCACACGCTGGCGCTTTGGGTGGGCGGACTCATGCTCGGGATCGGCGCGCTCTATTATTTCTTCGTGCATCGGCAGATGAAAGGGCGAGGCACCGATGCGGGACGCGCCTGACTCGACCGGTCGCGAGGGTGCCGCTGACTGCGCGGCTGCGTCGGTTGCTGGATAAACCGCCTTGCTTTTTCAAATTAGTTCTGCGAAAAACGACTGTCCCACGCGACAGTCATGAAAGCTCCACCTGCCTTCAGGTCCGGTTGGAAGATTCAAACGGTTGAGGCTGCGGCGGCAGCGGGCCAACGGTTCCCCCAGATCGAAGCAGGCGGGATCGCTGCGATTCCAATTCCCACCATCGTGCTCCTATGAAATTGCTCCCGAGGATTCTGCGGCTGGCTGGTACGGCATGGCTCACATTCCCGGCCTTGATCTTTGCCAACCTGCCGACTGATTTGCAGGTGAGCCAGTCGGCCGCACCGGACCCGGCGCCGTGGCTCTCACAAATCACGTACACCGTCACCGTGAGCAACGCCGGCCCTAGCGTGGCGACGGCCATTCAAGTGACCGACACGCTGCCGGCGGGCGTCAGCTTCATTGCGCTGTCCAGCGCCGGTGGCGTGGCGGCGCACTCGAACGGCGTGGTGCGGCAGAGCATTGACGTGCTTGCGGCTGGAAGCGCGGCCACGATGCTAATCCAGGTGTTGCCGATCCAATCGGGTGTGCTGCAAAACAAAGTCGTGGTGAGCGCGGCGGAACTGGATTTCGTTCTCGGCAACAACTCGAACGCGCTGGTCACCACCGTGAGTCCGCCACTGTCTGGTTCCGCGTCGCTCTACTTCAGCGGCGCGACGGCGGCCACCGGCGCGCTGGCGCTCACGTTGGCCGGGCCGGCCAATGCGTATTTTTCCGTCGAGGAATCCGCCGATCTTTTTCAGTGGAGTTCAATCACCAATCTGTTTAGCGGCACCGGGCAGGCGGCGTTCACGCGGCCAACGACCGGCCAGCCGCCGCAGCGGTTCTTCCGTGCGGCTTCCACCCTTCTGCCGATCCCGCGCGACGACTCCGCCGCCGTGCGGCACGACGACGTGTTGCTGGTGCCCGCGCCGGGCGTGCTGGGGAACGACAGCTTTGGTGCGAATCTGACGGGCGACGCGGAATTAGTCAGCAGTCCCGCCCACGGTACGCTGACGTTGTCGCCGGATGGTAGCTACCGTTACGCACCGATGCCGGACTACGCGGGAGCGGACAGTTTCGTTTATCGCATCACGGGTGCGCCCTCCAACGGCGCGACGGCGACGGTTTCCATCCAAGTCACCAATCAACCGCCGACCGCCGTGGCTGACGTATTCGGCGTTCATTCCAATTTGAATCTGATTGTCCCCGCGCCTGGGGTCCTGGGTAATGATCTCAGCGGCGACGGAGACGCTTTGACGGCGAGCCTGGTGACCAATGCTCTGCATGGCGCCGTGACGTTGTTGCTGGATGGGTCGTTCGTTTATCAGCCGTCGGGCGGTTACATCGGTGGCGACCAGTTCGCGTACGCGGCGAGCGATGGCATCGCTCAGAGCATTGCGCTGGTGACGCTGACCGTTCATGCCGCCAAGGGGCCGCCGCAGGCGGTGGCGGACAGTTACCTGGTCACCCACGATCATGTGCTCTCCCGCAGCGCGGCGACCGGCCTGCTGGCCAATGACAGCGACAGCAACGCGGATCCGCTCACGGCGTCGCTTGCGACCCCACCGACGCGTGGCACGGTGACGGTCTTCCCGGACGGATCGTTCGAATACTTTCCCACGAACAATTATCTGGGCCCGGACAGTTTTACGTATCGCGCCCATGACGGCCTCACCTTCAGCGTGCCGGCGCCGGTCAGCTTGCTCGTCTCAAACACCGCGCCGGTGGCGGTCGGCGAAAGTTACGCGCTGCCGCCGAACACGGCGTGGTCGGTCGCGGCCAAGGGCGTGTTGCGGAACGACTCGGACGCGAACGGCGATCTTTTGCAGGCGACCCTCGTCACCGGGCCGCTGCACGGCGCGCTGTCGTTTCCTGGCGACGGCTCATTTGATTATCAGCCGGCGACCAATTTCACGGGATCGGATTCATTCAGTTACGCGACCTACGACGCTTTTGCCACCAGTGCGCCCGTGATCGTTTCGCTCGTGGTGTCGAATCACGCGCCCGCGCCCGTTGCTGATGTTTATGGCGTTCACCCGGGCCTCCCGCTGAACGTTCCTGCGCCCGGCGTGCTGGCCAATGACCTGGATGCCGACGGCGACACTCTGTCAGCCCAAAAGTTTTCCAACCCAGCGCACGGCATCCTAGTGTTTCACGCTGACGGATCGTTCAACTACACGCCATCGGACGGCTACGCCGGCGCGGACGGGTTCAGCTACTTCGTTTCCGACGGCCTGATCGCGAGCAGCGTGGTGACGGTGACGCTGAACGTCCACGCCCACAACACGCCGCCGACCGGCGCGCACGAAACCTACGCGTTGATTCCGAACGAACCGCTCGTGATCGAAGCTTCGGTGGGCGTGCTGGAGAACGACCAGGATGCGGAGGGCGATTTCCTCGTCGCGCAACCCGTGAGCGGTTGCACCAATGGCATCGTGTCGCTGAACGCGGACGGGGGTTTCACCTACACGCCCAACACTGGCTTCGTGGGCGTGGACGGTTTCACGTACCGGGTTTTTGACGGCGTCAGCTACGGTGACCCGGTGCCGGTGGGTTTGCAGGTGTTGAACCAACCGCCCGAGGCACCGAATGACTTCTACAAGATGCACGCCGGGACGGTGTTGACGGTGCTGCCGAACGGTGTGCTGGATAATGACGGCGACCAGGATTTCGATCTGCTGACGGCGGAACTGGCGTCACTGCCCGCGCTCGGGGTGCTGACCTTCACCAACGATGGCTCGTTCGCGTTTGCCGCGCCGACCGGCTTCGTCGGCACGGTGACGTTTTCGTACCGGGCTTTCGATGGCGTGAGCTACAGCCCGACCGGCGCGGTGCAAATCGTCGTGACCAACGAAGGCCCGCAGGCCAACGACGATCATTACGCCGTGCATCAGAACGGCACGTTGAGCACCACCGCCCTCAGCGTGCTCGACAATGATTTCGATTCCGACGGCGATTCGCTTCAAGCGGTCCTGCTGACGCCGCCAACACATGCCGCCGTATTTTCGCTCCCACCGGATGGCAGGATCGCCTACATGCCAACGCCGGGCTACGTCGGGCCGGACGCGTTCACGTATCGCGCGTTCGATGGCGTAGCTTTCAGCGAACCGGCCACGGTTGCGCTCACGGTGACAGACCGGCCGATCGGCGCGGAGGATTTTTACGTTTACTCGCACACGTCGCAATTGATCGTGCCAGCGGCGCAGGGCGTTTTGACCAACGATTTCGATTCCGTCACGGCGCTCACCGCAACGCTCGCGCAACCGCCGGCCTTCGGCGCGGTCAGCTTCCACGCCGACGGCTCGTTTGAATACACGCCGGACCCGCTGCATTCCGGCGAAGTGACGTTCTCCTACAACGTGTCGTTGGGCGGGGTCGCCGCGACGTTGCCCGTGCTGGTGGTGCTGGCGGACGCGCCACCGAAGCTGATGCTCGACCGGCTTCAATTCGACAACGGCTTCGAGTTGCTGCGGGATACTCCGGAGACAGCGAATGTTCCTTTCCATTTCGACGCGCCTCATTGGAAGGACGTGAATCGCGACGGCGTGATTGATCCGAAAAAGGGCGAGCGGCAATACGGTCACATTTTCCAACGCAAAACCAAGCTGAAGGTTTCGGGCAAGTTCTACGCCGAGGACCCCAAACCTTTCAAAGACAAGAAAGTGTCCCTGCGCGGCGCACTCAAGAACAAGGGCGTGGCGTTGAACATCACGGTGGAGGCGACCGGCAAGCTCGACGAGAAAGACAAGCACGTGTACATGCAGGAAGCCGTGGCCGGCACCGAGTTCGAGGACAAGGTGAACTGCTACGATCCGCTGGAAATCGAATGGACCTACTCGTTCGACGGTCAGGCGTGGAATCCCGCCGGCACGAGCAGGAACCTCGTTTACCTCACGTTCGGCAAACCCGAGATCAATCTCCTCTTTGAAACGGTCATGGAATATGGCTCGCGCAGCGCGAAAGGCGCGGACAAGAAGGAGACCGTGCGCGACAGAATCTGGGATGAGTTCTCCGTATATGACGCCACCCGCAAGGACGGCAAGGCGCTCGGTTATTATCGCAACTGGAATACAACCAGCGCCAACACCCTCCAGTTGCTGGCGACACTCGATGGCCAATGCACTTCCTGGGCGGATTTCCTGAACAAGTGCCTGGATGCCCAGGGACTGGGGATGGGCAACGTCCGTAAGATCGTTCCGACTGAGTCCGGGAAGTTTTTCCTCGTGAAAAACTGGAAGTTCCCCGACAAGGAGCCACCGTTCGACAACATCTCCACGTATCCGAAACCGCCGAAATTTGGCATGGTCTATCCCAACGAGGACGGCGAGAACCAAAGATATCTCTGGTCGTCAGAAGTCGTCTCCGATCGCCCCGGCATCCCCGGACAGAACAGCGCCAATCCCACCTCCCTGTTCAACAATCACGTCGTCGTGAAGATCGGTGCCGAGTACTACGACCCAAGCTATGGCGTCATTCATAAGGGCCTGATGGAAATCCAGGACGGCGCGCTGGATGGATTCTACACGCCCAAGATTGACGAGACCGCCAACCCGGCTAAGACGACCTTTCATTTCGAGCACAAGAAGCGGCCCAAGGAGAAAAAGGAACAACTGCGGTTGAAGGAAACGGGACTTTAAGTTGAGCCCGAAAGGTCAAGCGCGGACCTGGATCAGCGTCTTCACCGCGTGATTACCGGCCGCCATCCGTTGGAACAGGGCCGGCAGTTGGTCAAGCGGGCATTCGCCATCCACGAAGTCGCGCGAGTGGATAACGCCGGCTTCCACGAATTCCAGCGCGCGCCGGATCGTGCGTGGCGTGTGATGGAAACTGGCCAGCAGCGTCAGGTTGGAATAATGAATGAGCGTGGTATCAAGCGTGACGCTCGTGCCCGCCGGGCAGCCACCGAAGAAATTTACCGCACCACCCTTGCGCACGAGATGCACGGCGGCTTCCCAGACTTCCGGCTTGCCCGTCGCCTCGATTACGGCGTCGAAATGAGTCTTCGTCGCGTCGCGAATTCGGGCGACGAGATTGCTGCCGTCATGGATGTCAATCACCTCGCCCGCGCCCAATTTTTTCGCGGCGTTTAGCCGGACTTCGCGCCGGCCGGCCACGGTCACGTCGCAGCCGAGATGTTTGGCGAGCGCGACGAACATCAGGCCGATCGGCCCGGCGCCAATCACGAGCACACGGTGGCCGCGCGCGAGCCGCGTGTCTTCCACCCCTTGCACGACGCAGGCCAGAGGTTCAACGAGCGCGGCGTCCCGGAACTCCGTTTCCGGTTTGAGCCATAACAGATTTTTCTCCACCAGTCGCGCGGGCACGACGATGGATTCGGCGTAAGCGCCGTTGAGGAACAGCAGATCCTCGCAAAGATTTTCCTGCCCGACGCCGCAATGAAAACATTTTCCGCACGGTGCCGAGTTGGCCACGACGACGCGGTCGCCGATGTGCCAATCAAAGTTCCGGGCGCCGAGTTCCGGGTTCCGAGTTTCGGCAATCGTACCTGCCAGTTCATGCCCGAACACCGCGGGCGGCACGATCATTTTGGCGTGGTAGCCGCGCTTGAAAACCTTGAGGTCCGTCCCGCAGGTGAGCGCGGCTTCGATGCGCAGGCGCACTTCGCCCGGTTGCAGCAGGCGCGGCGCGATCTCTTCGATGCGGACGACTTCTTTTCCGTAAAGGATGGCGGCTTTCATGGGTTGAACCGGTTTACGACAGGCAGAACGCCGGCTTCCGATCCTGCGCAGTTCGCCGCGGGTTCGACAACCAGGAGCCGGGCCGGAGACCTACGCTCCGCCCAAAACCCAACGTCACTTCACACCGATCTTTTTCAGGAACGGCTCGATGGCCCGCTTCCGGCCCAGGAATTTCTCGATGGACTCATTCACGTCCCGCGAATTGCCGACGGCGTAAATCTCGTCCCGCAATCGCTTCCCGGCGTTTACGTCCAGGTAACCGTCTGGTGCTTTCTCGAATACCGTCGCCATGTCCGCCGCGATGGCGTCGGCCCAGGCGTAGCCATAGTAGCCCGCATCGTAGCCGACAAAGTGACCAAGGTAGGCAATCAACGCGCTGCCGTCAGGCACGGGCAGGAAGGTTTCACTGAGCGTCTTGTTGGCCAGTGGGATCGCCTCCTTGAGGTTGGCTTCGGTGATCTGCGTGTGCAGGGTCAGGTCCATTAAACCGAACGAGAGCTGGCGGCGGTAGTGATTCCCATAGATGCCATACTTCGCGGCTTTGAGCTGGCCGAGAATCGCCGGCGGAATTTTCTTCGATGGATCGCGATAGTCCGCGGCGAAGCTGTCGAGCACGCCCTTGTCCCAAATCCACGCTTCGAGCATTTGCGACGGCGCTTCGACGAAATCGCCCGGCACGCTCGAGCCCGCGAAGCGCGTGAACTTGGCGCGCGTCAGGATGCCGTGCATGGCGTGGCCGAATTCGTGGAACATCGTTTCGACGTCACCGTGCGTGAGCAACGACGGTTTGTCGGCCGTGGGCGGCGGGAAGTTGCAGACGAGCGAACACACCGGCCGTTGGTAGGTGCCGTCCGGGAGGCGCTTGCCGTCAATGATCGGGAACACGGCGAAGTGATTGAATTTTCCTTCGCGCGGAAACATGTCGAGGTAGAAGAAGCCGAGCGGCTCGCTGGTTTTGGAATCGGTGACGGCCCAAAGCTGGAGGTCGTCCACCCATTTGTACGGCGCTTCCACGCGCTCGAACTTGAGGCCGAAGATGCGTTGGTAGATCGTGAACATGCCATCCAGCACGCGCTGCATCGGGAAGTAAACGCGCAACTGCTCGGCATCCACCGAATACTTCTCCTTCTTTAGCTGGTCCGCGTAATAGCGCCAGTCCCAGAGGTAGATCTGTGCATTCGCGTCGCCGGTCTCCTTGGCTTTCAACGCGCGAAATTCGTCGCGCTCGGCGTCGAATTTGGGCTGAAGGCCGTCGCGCAATTTCTTTTCAAACTCCAGCGCCGTCGCGCCGTCCTTGGCCATCTTCACCTCGATGACGTAGTCCGCCCAGTTCTGGTAGCCGAGTTTGGTGGCAATCTGATTGCGCAGCACGAGCACCTTCTCCACGAGCGGCAGATTCTCCTTCATCGCCAGGCTGTGCTGCTCGGTGACCACACGTTTGCGGATGTCCTCGCGCTTGGCGTGTTCCATGATCGCGAGGTACTGCCAGGTCACGTTGACGCTGATCGTGTATTCGTCGTCGCCGGTCTTCACCCCGGGCGCGCCGAGCAAACTGTCGGGCACGCCCTCCAAATCAGCTTTGCTGAATTTCAGCGGGCGCTGGGTCTTGGCAATGTTGCTCTGGAAATCCGTGCCGACGTCGGCCAGTTCCTTGCGCAGCTTTTCGACCTGATCGCGCTCCGCCTTGGGTAGCGCGAGGCCGGCCCGGCGATAATCGCGCATCGTTTCCTTGAGCAGCTTGGCGTCTTCGCCGGTGAGTTTTGGATTCATGTCCGCGTACGCCTTGACCGCGCGGTACACATCTTCCCGATAATCCAGACCCACGGCCCATTCCTGAAGTTTCTTGACCGCTTCCGTCGCCGCGTCCCGCATCGGTTCCGTGGGACTCGTTTCCTTGATGAGATACAGCCGGCCCATGGTGCTGCCGACTTGATGGGTGAGCCGGTCCAGCGCGCCCAGCGTGTTGTCAAACTTCACGTGGCCCGGCGCGAGCTTGCCGACCTGATCTAACAGCGTGTTGCCTTCAGCGATTGTGCTCTGCGCTGTGGCCTTGATGGCGTCCGGCGTGGTTTCAAATTGAGGAAGTGAAAGAACGTTTTTGAACTTTGCACCTTGGGCTTGGATTTCAGCGAGGGATTTCATCGTGGAGGACGGCGCCGCGGCGCTGCTTTTGGTTTCGCAGCAGGAGTCGGTGGTAGTGGAACAGGAAACAGCCAACGCGGCGAGCAGCGCCGCGCAGAGAGTTTGCTTCAACATGGACGCAACGTACCGGGGGCGGACGCCGGCTTCAAGCCGATTTGCCGCGTGACACCGGCTGTCTGCCCGCCGAAACTTGGCACCGTGCCCTTGATTGAAATCAAGAACCTTGTGATCGAATTCGTGTCCGGTGCCACGAATGTCCGGGCGGTGGACGGGGTTTCCTTGAGCGTGGAAGCGGGCGAAACGCTGTGCCTCGTCGGCGAAAGCGGGTGTGGCAAGAGCGTGACCGCGCTGTCCATCGCGCGGCTCGTGCCAACGCCGCCGGCACGGTATGTCGGGGGTGAAATCCGGCTGAACGGGCGGGACGTGCTGCGGATGGCAGCCCGCGAGTTGCAGGAGATTCGCGGTGGCGTGGTGAGCTACGTGTTCCAGGAACCGGGCGCGGCGCTCAATCCCGTGTTGCGGGCCGGCGCGCAGATCAAGGAAGCGCTCAAGTTGCACCGGCGCGACCAGGCCAATGACGTCGAAGTCCTTCGCCTGTTGAAACTCGTCGGCATCCCGGCGCCCGAATCGCGAATCAACGATTATCCGTTTCAGTTGTCCGGGGGCATGCAGCAGCGCGTGATGATCGCGATGGCGCTGGCCAGCGAACCGAAATTGCTGGTGGCGGACGAGCCGACCACCGCGCTCGATGTCACGATTCAAGCGCAAATCCTGGATTTGCTGCGCGATCTGCAGCAGCGCCTCGGGATGGCGATCCTGCTCATCACGCATAATCTTGGCATCGTGGGCGACCTTGCTGATCGCGTGGCGGTGATGTATGCCGGACAAATTGTCGAGCTTGCGCCCGCGCGCGAGTTGCTGCGTCATCCGCAGCATCCTTACACCCGGGCGTTGATGGGAAGCGTGCCGAAGCTCAATGGGAGCACGAAGCGTTTGACCGCGATCCCGGGCAATGTTCCACGCCTGGGCGATTCTCCAACTGGCTGCCGCTTTGCACCGCGGTGTTCGATGGCCAAGGCGGAATGTTCCGAAAGAATTCCCGAACTGGCAGAAGTCGAACCGCAGCGCTGGGTGCGCTGTCCTTTTCGGATATGAGATGGCGCAACAAACCGGTTGCAGACCTCAGCAAATGCCGCTTAGTTCGGTGAATAACTTGAAAGTCGGCTCATCGAGCCTGCTTCCGTATTGTCGCCTTGCGTGAAGGCGGGCCAGGCTGGTCAGAAGTTGATGATCTTCTCGGGGACGAAAATAATATCGAAAGGTTGGAGTTGAAAGGGGGAGGAATCGCCTTCATTCAGGGCTTTGCGCAAATCGAGGGAGTAGTTGACCTGCTTGCCGTTCTGGATGCGTTTGACGGAAACTTTGCTGGGTCGAGCCCGGTTTGGATCGAAGCCCCCCGCCTCCATGATCGCCTCCAGCGCGGTGAGCGGCCGTTCCATGGGAATCTTGCCGGGGCGCAATACCGCGCCCGCCACGTAAACGCTTGCGGAACTGACAACAGTCACAGTTAGTTCGCTGGCGACGAGCACCTTTTTGTAGCGCTCCTTCAATTCGGTCTGTAAATCGGACTGGGTTTTTCCAGCCGCTTTGATTTCACCCACCAATGGCACGACGATAGAGCCGTCGAGTTGGATTTTTGCAACCGTGTTGAGGTTGGTTTCAACCTCAAAGGCGAGTTTGACCGCGTCGCCTTCCTTGAGTTGAATTGCGCTTGGATTGGCTGAAGCGGATGCTCCCGTCGCATTCGCGGCCGGAGTGGAATAGACCGGTGCGCCCTCATTGGTGGTATCGTTGTTGGTTGTCGCGCAACCAGCCAGCAGGAGGCCCAGCGCCGTCAGCGCCAGCGCGGTGAGTGTCGGCTGGCCCCAAATCGCTTGGAGAAGCCGGTTGCGTCCGGTACCGTTCAGAATCTTTGGAAGCAGTTCAGAATGTGTTTTCATGGTTTGCTCTCGGTAGTGTCTCAGAATTGATAGCTTGCAGCTAGGATTACGGTGTTTACAGCGTAGTCCAAGCCGGGGAGCACTGAATCGCGATTTGAATAGTGGTAGGCCGCCGTCGTGGTCAAATGGCGGGTAACCTGCCATCTCACACCTCCGCCCGCGATGAACCGGTCATATTCATCCACAGCTCCCGAGCGCGGCTCCTTGCCGCTCTGGTAGAGTCCGTCAAACGTCAGCGTCGCCCGGTTCAAGAAGGCCCAGTTCGCCGAGTAATTCAGCGTCAGCGACTCGCTCAGTCCGCCGCCTTCGTTGATTCCCTGGGAGATTTCGCGACGGAAGCTGACCAGATGGTTGAAATGGGCGGTTAACTCCTGCTTTAGGTCCGCCGCCGCGTAATAACTATGCAGTTGGCTTGTGTTGGTCACTACGCTGCTGGCATCCTGAAAATAGGTGACATAACCGCCTCGTAACGTCAGTCGAATGGCGGGACGAATCTGCCATTCAACAAACGGGCCGACGCTCACATTCTGGTTATCTTGCTGCATCACAGATTCGTAATCAGTAAGGGCGCCGCTGCCTTCAATCCCGAAATGCGTCATCGCGGCCAACTGATATGCCGCCCGGGCAAAGAATTGCTCGGCCGAGCGATTCAGGTAGTTGAAGCTGGTTGAGCCGGAAGCAGGGGAGTCAGAAATGAAATTGTAATGTGAGTAACCCCACTCGTAGCGAAAGGAGGAAGGCTGCCAAGTAGTCCGAAATCCAAGGGTATTTTCCGTGCGGGGGAACTCTGCCACACCGCTCAATCCTCCCTGACTGGTGACATCCTGTGAGCGGCTTACGCGGTCGTAGAGGGTAACTTGAAAATCCTTCAAGTGAATGTCCCAAGCCAGTTCCGAATTTGGGGTGATGGTAAACCGGTCCAACGAGTCGGCGTCCATGTACTTTTGATAACCGATACCCATGCCAAACGTCAGTCGCGAATCCTTGGTCGCCGCCCATTCCCCGCGGAAATTGCACTCTGGTCGATGAATGAAATCGCTTTGTTGATCTGTTTCGGTGTTGCGGATGTTGTCATTCCATTCCAAGGCGTAGTTCAGGCTGGCTTGGATGAGCACCGGACCAAGTTTCATGGCGGAATCTGGCAGCCGTGATTCGGGACTTTGCCGCGCTGAGTAAGCCCGGTCTCCTTCGATCGCATTACGCAAGCCCTCCTGTGCCACGGTAGGGTGGGGCACGAAAATGATGCCTACCCATAAGATTACGGCCACAACCGTGAACGATCGAAGCAGGGATTCGCCAACTGTTTTCAAGTTTCCTTTCGTTTCGCCGTTTGTTCCCCCGTGACTAGCGTTCAGAGTCCGATGTGTCAATCAAATCTCATCAACTTGTCGTGTAACCTCAAAGCTGGAATTTTGTAGGCGAACAAAACCAGACTGGGTCAGAAGCGGCGGCCGTGGCGGAGCAAGATGGTTTTGGTGGTGTTACCGGGGCATGACCGAGGAATTAGCAGTCGCCATCAGGCCGGCGGGGTGGATGACGGTGGCGCGTGGCGGTGTGGCGAGGGCGTGACGCGAGTCGCCTACGGGGACTTTGCCGTCGCCGTCACTGCGGATGCGGGTTTGCTGTCTTTAGACAAAGGGCAACCAGGGGCTCTGCGGGGCGGGCGGCGGCTTCTACGGGCCAGTTGCGGTGAATGCTCGCCGGACAGGCCGGGCGACCAAGTATCCGCGAGGCCTTGAGCACAGCCGAGCAGATAGTCGGTGTGGAGTTGGTAGAAACGGTAATGGGCTCGCCTGAGCTCTCGGGCGGTGGCGCGGGAGTAGGTCTGGCCGATGAGATGACTGTGAAAGCAATGACAAAGGAGCGGGGCGGGCATGCGTCTGATCAATTGATATTTTTCATGGGGACGAAGATGCCGGCGGGGGAAGGGGATTTATCGCCTTAGAACTTACTCCGGCAGGACGGCCGCCCGGCAGGGGCAAACGACCGCCGAGCTGCAGTAGGTAAAGCTTCCGACGGCGCTCGGGTTGCTTCCCCACAGAGCCTGATACTCCACTGAAGCAACGGGTGAGACTAAAGAGCTTCATCCCTATGGCAGTAATCTTGGGGCATTCTTCTGGTTTTTGCTCGCACTACCACAGGTCACGAAGATTCTCTCACCTCTGAGTCTGGCATCCATCCTGCCTTATCCACCTCACAAATTGGCGATGCTGCCGCAAGGTCGCTAGCGGCGGTTGCTCCTTAGGGAGCTCTGATTGGTTAAAATCGGGAATTAACCCCGATTGTCTAATAATCGGCCAACATGTATTAAAAATAGGACAGTGACAACCCAACTTGTTGCTGAAGTCGGTGAAGTGAAAAACACGGTGATGCTTAAGATGCTTGGAATTTGACTGTCTGCTGGGTCGGGAGCCTGGTGGATGGTGACAGCCAAGAACGGAACAAGATTCGATGTTTGTTTGGAGAAGTGATCGCGGCCGCTTGTGGCATGTGATTACAATTTGATTCTGGCGGGTATTGGATTTTCCGTTCTGAGTTCGAGATTGCTTCTGTGGTGATCGCGAATTGGCTCTATTGCCGGCATTTTCATGGCATCCAAGAAATTGTCATGATTATGGACGTAAATGAGCAGAATGGCGTACAAGATTTTCGGCCATTTCCAACATGGAAGCGCGTGCTGGATCTGTGTGTCATTATCGCTTCGATTCCCATTTCGGTGCCGGTTTGCGCACTGATTTCGCTCTACATAAAGATCGCATCACCTGGCCCGGTCATCTTCCGTCAGGAGCGGATCGGTCTCAATGGCCGAAGATTCATGTGTCTGAAGTTTCGGACAATGCATGTCGGAGCAGATAATTCCGATCATCGCAGTTATCTCGGCCAATTGATTAACTCCCAGTCCCCTATGATCAAACTTGATGCGAAAGGGGATTCGCGAATTATTCCCGGATGCTCAATCTTGCGGGCCATTGGCTTGGATGAACTTCCCCAATTACTTAATGTACTGCGTGGAGACATGAGCGTCGTTGGTCCACGTCCTTGTATTCCATACGAATATGACCATTTTTCTATTTCGCAACAGCGACGGTGTAATGTTAGGCCAGGTTTGACGGGGCTGTGGCAGGTTAGCGGCAAGAACCGGACAACTTTCCAACAAATGATTGACCTCGACATCCGGTACGCAGCCACCTACTCGCTCCGGCTTGATCTGTTTATCATGCTTAAGACTCCATTTGTTCTCATGGATCAATTGGTCGGGAAATTGCTTCCTGCCAAGGAGCTTCCGGTTGGAGTGGTGGACGCAAAGCTGCCTGATTTCGACCGGAGCTTTGAGAAGGCAACTCGGTAATGCGAAGGTATATGAAAAAAACTCTATCTGTTGGTGTTGTCGGTTGTGGATATTGGGGGCCGAATCTGGTCCGCAATTTTCGTCAGTTGCCGGACTGCAATCTTAAGGTTATCTGCGACGGTAATCCTCAGCGTTTGGCCCATGTCGCCCAACTCAATCCTGGAGTAGAAGGCTGCACGGACTTTGCAGCCATGTTGAAAATGAAGGATGTTGACGCGGTGGTCATCGCCACCCCAGTCCGGTATCACTATGCTATGGCTAAGGCAAGCCTCTTGGCGGGCAAGCATACTTTCATCGAAAAGCCAATGGCAGAGTCGGCTCAGGAATGTAGTGAATTGGTGGAGTTGGCTGACCAGCAAGGCTTAGTGCTGATGGTTGGTCATACCTTTTTATTTTCGCCTGCGGTGCGCAAAATCAAGGACATTATTGACGCGGGAGACATAGGTGAATTGCGATACATCAGCGCGCGCCGGCTTAATTTGGGGCTGTTCCAGAAGGACATTAATGTGACTTGGGACCTTGCCCCGCACGACATCTCCATCATCCTCCACATCATGGGTGAATCACCGGAATTGGTTGCGGCATGGGGGAATGCCCACGTCACGCGCGGCATTGAGGACGTCACGAATCTGTATCTCGGTTTTGCGAAGAACCGTGCGGCAACGATTCACAGCAGCTGGTTAGATCCCAAAAAGGTGCGAGAAATGACCTTTGTTGTTTCCAAGCGGATGATCGTTTATGATGACGTGGCCATGCATGAGAAGATCAAGGTTTATGATGCACGCGTGGAACGCCCACCGCATTATGACACTTTTGCCGAATTTCAATATTCCTACCACTATGGAGACATGTATGTGCCTTACCTGAAGCAAGAGGAGCCGCTGAAGCTGGAGTGTAGCCATTTCTTGGATTCGATTCGCAATGGGACGACGCCAATTACCTGTGGCCGGCGTGGTCGCGAAGTGGTGCAAATCCTTGAATTGGCTTCCCGATCCCTGCGCGAACATGGTTCCGCCCAAAAAATCGGACAGTTCGATGTTCGAAAGGGCTCCTCTAACGGCCCGGCTCATGTGACCGCCAATGGCAACGGTCGACCCGCTCGGATTGACCAGCAACCTGCCGTTAGCGCTTAAGTTCATGGAACAACTGCAAAAGATCGCTCCCGACGTCAAGTTAGGGAAGAATGTTCGTATTTTTTCTTTCACCAATCTGTACGGCTGTGAAATTGGTGACGACGTGAAGATCGGCACCTTCGTGGAGATACAGAAAGGCGCCCGGATTGGGAATCGCTGTAAGATTTCCAGCCATTCATTCATCTGCGAAGGTGTTACCATTGAGGATAATGTATTTGTTGGCCACAATGTGACGTTTATCAACGATCGCTTCCCGAGGGCCACCAATGAAAACGGCAGTCTCCAGACTGAGTCGGACTGGAAGTGCCTCCCCACGCTGGTTAAGGCGGGTGCCTCGATCGGCTCCAGCGCCACTTTGCTGTGCGGCATTACGATTGGCGAACGGGCTGTTGTCGGCGCAGGTAGTGTGGTCACGCGTGATGTACCGGCTGACAGTGTCGTCGCAGGCAATCCGGCCCGCGTTATTCGCAAGTTCCCAACCCAACCCAAGAAATGAAAGTACCATTCCTCGACCTCAAAGCCCATCATCAGCCCATCCGGGAGCAACTTGACGCCGCCATTGCGCAGGTGGTGGACGCGGGCGCCTTTGCCGGCGGCCCATTTGTGGCCACTTTTGAGAAAGAGTTCGCCGCTTTTTCCGGCGCGCTATATTCAATCGGACTGGGCAACGGCACCGATGCCTTGTGGCTGAGCCTGCTCGCGCTGGGGGTTGGCCCGGGGGACGAGGTAATCACTTCGCCCAGCACCTTCATGGCTACGGCGGAGGCTATCAGCTTTTGTGGCGCACGCCCGGTGTTCGTGGACATTGAGGAACAAACGTACACCTTGGATCCGGCTCTGCTGGAAAAGGCCATCACGCCGCGCACCAAGGCCATTATTCCGGTACATCTGTTTGGCCAGATGGCGAACATGTCGCCGATCTTGGCCATTGCCGCGCGGCACGGCATTCCGGTGGTGGAAGATGCCTGCCAGGCGCACGGTGCCTGCCAGAACAATCTGAAAGCCGGCACTGCCGGCGTGACAGGTTGCTTCAGCTTTTATCCGGGCAAGAACTTGGGTGCCTTGGGCGAGGCCGGGGGTGTAATTACCAACGACGCGGAACTCAAACGTAAGATTGAGGTGCTCCGGGACCATGGCCAGTCGCGGAAGTATTTCCACTCTGCCATCGGCTGGAACGCGCGGATGGACGGCATTCAGGGGGCCGTGTTGAGCGTCAAGCTCAAGCAACTGGCCGCTGGTAATGAACGTCGTCGGCAGCACGCCGCCCTCTACAGTGAGTTGTTGGCGGATCTGCCCGTGGTTTTGCCGGTGGAGGCGCCGGGCAACTACCACGTTTATCATGTTTTTGCCGTGCGCGTGGCCGCGCGCGATCAGGTTCTCCAAGCATTGACCAATGCCGGTATTGGATGTGGCATCCACTATCCGGTGCCGGTTCACTTGCAGGAGGCCTATCGTTTGTTGGGCCACGGACCGGGATCGTTTCCGGTGGCTGAGCAGTGCGCCCGCGAATTCCTCTCCCTGCCGATGTATCCCGAACTGACGCCGGAGCAAATTCATCTGGTGGTGAGCGAATTGAAGCCGGTGCTGTCCAACTGCAAGCCGCATGAGTGTACTGTCTGACGCCATTGGCTTTGTTCCCGAGAACATGGCCGCCGCCGAACCTCTGGAGCCTTCATTGGCTTCGGGGTGTTTCGACCCTTTGCGTCATGTGGCTTGGGATGGCTTATTGGCCGCTTTCCCGGAAGCAACGTTTTTTCACACGGCGGCTTGGTCTCGCGTTCTGGCGGCTACTTATGGCCACCAGCCCGTTTATTTTGCTTCTGGCGCGCGCGGACGTGACCAAATGGTCCTTCCGGTCATGGAGGTAAATAGCATGTTCACCGGGCGCCGGGGAGTCGCGCTGCCATTCACGGATGAGTGTTCGCCTTTGGGGGAAAATACATCGGAAGCAGGGCGGCTTTATGAACAGGTTCTGGCCCATGGACGCGCGAAAAGATGGCGTTATCTTGAGTTGCGGGGGGGGCTGGGTTCATGGCCGGGAGCCACGGCTTCGGTCGAGTACTTTGGGCATGAATTGGATCTGACCCAGGGTGAATCCAAGTTGTTCGAGTCCGTGGACAGCGCGGTTCGTCGCGGAATCCGAAAGGCGCGTAATGCTGGACTCACCAGTGAGCGCTCGACCAGTCTGGAGTCCGTTAGAAACTTCTACCGCTTGCACTGCGCCACGCGTCGTCGGCAGGGTGTGCCGCCGCAATCCTTTGCGTTCTTTGCGAATATCTGTCGTTATGTGCTTGAACCCGGACATGGAAGCGTCTTCACGGTTGCACACGCCGGTCGTCCCATCGCGGCAGCCATTTTTTTCCACCGCGCCCAGCACGTAATTTACAAGTTTGGGGCCTCGGATTTCAGTTCCCAACAGATGCGTCCGAACAATCTGTTGATGTGGGAAGCGATCCAACATTACGCCGGTTTGGGCTTTGGAGTTTTGGATTTCGGGCGCACCGCGCGGGACAATTACGGCTTGGGTCGGTTCAAGCGTGGATTTGGGGCCAGGGAGCGGCGCATCCAGTATGCGCGCTATGGTTTTTCGGAGGAGAAGTTTGTTTCCGAGCCGGAGAGCGCGGTTGGCAGGTTTGGGTGGGTGGTTCGTTCCCTGCCCGGCTCGTTGTTGCGGTTCGTGGGTTCGATCCTCTATCGGCACCGCTCGTAATTCTAAAGGGGAATGAAACTTCCGGATTGGAAAGCTAATGAAAAAAGAAATTGATATGCCACCGCAGCCGGCGGCGACCGCTCCTGCGGGAGTGGACTTGGACGACTTGAAATACATTTTCTTCCGCCACAAGTGGAAGATCGTTCTGATTTTCTTCGCTGGTCTTGCGGGCGCGGTTGGTTTCTTTCAACTCAAACCGCCACGGTATCAGTCCGAAGCCAAGATTCTAATCAAGTACGTTCTGAACCAGACGCCAGCCGCGACCACTCCGGGCTCACCAGGAAACCAGCAGGTGGTTTCACCTGTGAGTCCCTATGCCCAGGCGGAAAACGTCATCAACGGGGAAGTCGCCATTCTGACCACGTACGACTTGGCAAAAGAGGTGGCAAGTTTGTTTGGACCCGAGAAAATCCTGGCCAAGGCCGGCGGTGGCACGAATCTCGACGCTGCCGCCAAAACCATCTACAACGGCCTGACGGTGGGCACCAGCAAGAACAGCAGCATCATCAGCATCGTGTTTAGCCATTCGGATCCTGCCATTGTTCAATCCCTCCTGTCCCTGTACTTGGACACCTACCGGCAGTGGCACAAGAAACTGCATGAAGATGTGGGCGAACTCGCTGATTTCTACAATCGGCAGGCCGACAGCTTTCGTTCTCGCCTTGCCGAGACGGATGATGAGATTAAAAAGTTGCGCAACCAATCTCAAATCCTCTCGGTCGAAGAGAGCAAGACCGATTATCAGACTCGGAAGCGGAGGATTGAAGAGGAGTTGAGTCAGGCCGCGGCCGAGCTCACCGAGCAAAGAGAGACCTTGGAAGCTTGGAAGAAACTCCGGCCCGGCAAGGTGGAGACGGTTGCAGTGGAAGCAGGCATTCCCGGTGAGGTCGCCGACCAATATCGGACCATCTGCGCGGCGATCGAGTATTATCAGAAGCGAAAAATCGAATTGGCCCCGCGTTTCACGGATGTGCATCCCCAACTCGTGGCCGTTAATCAGAAACTGAGCGAGGTCGAGACGCAAAGAAAAAACCTGGAGCAGCAGTACGACAAATTGATCAAGCTTTCGCCACCGCCTGTAGCGCAGCCGGGGCGAGCCGAGGTTGATATGACCGCTCAAACACTGCGGGTTCCAGCGCTGGAAGCGAAGATCAAGTTTTACACCAATGAACTTGCGAAATTGCGTTTGGAAGCGGCCAAGATTGTGGACACGGAACCCGAGATTACCAAGCTGATGCGTCGCCGGGAAATGGAGGAGTCAAACCTGCGCATTTACACGGCCGGCCTCGAACAGACCCGCATCAACGAGACGAGCGGTGCCGGCAAAGTAACCAACATTCCCGACGTCCAAAAGCCCACGCCCCCTTCGCGCGACCTGAAGGGTCTGATGAAGCCACTCGGTATGCTGGGTGCATTCGGACTATTTGGCGGTTTTGTACTGGCGTTTGTGCTGGAGCGGTTTGTAAATCGGCGGGTGAAGCGGGTGGTTGACTTGGAGCGTTTGGTGCGCTCACCTGTGTTCGTTTCCGTTCCCGACCTGGATTGGAAAGGAGACCAACTCAAGAAGTTACTCAGTAATGCCGAAGCCACGACGAATGGTAAACCCGCCATCTTGGATGGCGAGGTTGGTCACGCGGACGAGAATAAACTCAATGGCAGCACTCCCTCCGACCGTCAAGAAGCGGTCGTCGCCACTCAACCGGTGGACCGTGCAAAGGTGGCGCCTTGGGATTCCCGGCACATCCTGCGGTCGTATTACGAGGGCTTGCGGGACCGGCTCATCACATACTTTGAGGTTCGCAACCTCACGCATAAACCGAAACTCGTGGCTGTCACCAGTTGTCGGCATGGGGCGGGGGTTACAACCATGGCCGCTGGCTTGGCCGCCACACTTTCGGAAACCGGGGACGGAAATGTCCTGTTGGTGGACATGAACTTGGAGCATGGCGCCGCTCATCAATTTTATCAGGGGAAACCCGGCTGTGCCCTTACGGACGCCTTGGAGAACAATACCCGGGAAACCGCTCAAGTGCAGGAGAACCTCTATCTCGTCAGCGTCCATGAAACCAAGAACGAGAAGCTGCCGCGCGCCTTGCCCAAGCGGTTTTCGCACCTGATTCCCCGCATGAAGGCCAGCGATTACGATTACATTATTTTTGACATGCCGCCGATAACTCAAACCAGCGTTACGCCTCGCCTCGCGGGGCTCATGGATATGGTCCTGCTGGTGGTTGAATCAGAAACCACTGGTCAGGAGATCGTCAAGCGGGCACATGGTTTGCTTGGAGAATCGCGGGCAACGGTTGCCACCGTCCTGAACAAACACCGGGACTACATTCCCGAGCGGTTTAGTCAGGAGCTTTGATCGCTGAAGTTGACCCTTGGGGTCACGGCGACCGGTTGCTTTTCAAGGGAGCGAAGTTTCTCCTTGATGATGTATTTCCCAGATGCCGTACTTATTTGCGCCTGCCTGCTCAATCCGCGTTGACGGATTGAGCGCTGGTTCGCTTGCGGCGTCAGTGAAGTTTTGGTTCGGATTTGTTTACTGTTTATGCGCCATCCGTTTCCCGGCGCCAAAGTCGATCGCTTCTGCGAATTGACGGGGACGGAGTCTGCCCGATGGAGGTTCGCTTCAACGAGCCGAACCTGCTTGCCCCAGCACCCTTGAACCATCGTACTGGAGAAAAGAATCAAACCATGAATTTCAGTTGGTCAGCCGAACAGAGAGAATTGCTGGATGCTGTCCACCGGTTCGCGTCGCAACAACTCGTTGCCAATGTGATCGAGAACGACCGGCACGACCAATTCGACCACGCCGGTTGGTTGAAGTGTGGCGAATTCGGCATTCAAGGCCTGCCTGTGCCGCCCGACTATGGCGGTCTCGGCGCTGATGCGCTCACCACGGTCGGCGCGCTCGAACGACTTGGGCACGCCTGCAAAGATAATGGCCTGATCTTCTCGATCAACGCCCACTTGTGGACCGTGGTGATGCCGCTCATCACCACCGGCACGGAAGCGCAGAAGCAGAAATGGTTGCCCGGCCTCTCCACCGGAAAACTGATCGGCGCCAACGCCATGAGCGAACCCAACTCGGGATCGGACGCATTCAACATGGCGACCACCGCGCGAAAGGACGGCTCTAAGTACCTTTTGAACGGTAGCAAGACCTTCGTCACGAATGGTCCGGTGGCGGACCTTTTTGCCGTCTATGCCGCGACGGACAAGTCCAAGGGCAGTCACGGCATCACCGGTTTTTTGGTGGAAAAAGGATCGCCTGGCCTTGTGGTGGGGCGACGGATCGAAAAGATGGGTTTGCGTACCTCGCCCATGTCCGAAATCTTCTTTGAAAACTGCGAAGTGCCCGCCGAGAACATCCTTGGTGAAGCGGGGGCGGGCAGTTTCTTGTTCACCAAATCCATGACTTGGGAACGGGGTTGTATTCTCGCCAACGCGGTCGGCTCCATGCAGCGTTTGCTGGAAACCTGTCTGCGCTACGCCCGGACGCGGAAACAATCCGGCCAGGCCATCGGCAAGTTTCAGCAAGTGGCGGGTAAAATCGTGGACATGAAGCTGCGCGTCGAGTCGGCGCGGCATCTTCTTTACTACGGTGCCTGGTTGCGTTCCTGTGGCAAGAGCGGCCTGCTGGAGGCTTCGCTGGCCAAGCTGCATATCAGTGATTGTTGGGTGAAATGCTGTGAAGACGCGCTCCAGATTCACGGTGGCTACGGCTATACCGTCGAATACGAAATCGAACGGGAACTGCGTGACGCCTTGGGCAGCCGGCTCTATTCCGGCACGACGGAAATCCAGCGGAATTTGATCGCCTCCCTGTTGGGCCTCTAAAACCGATCTGGCTGAACCCATGAAGATCTTGGTGCCCTTCAAACGTGTTCCGGACGCTGCCGCGCCACCGCCGGGTAATGCTGGCGAGGGAGGCGCGTGGGTGATCAATCCGTTTGATGAAATCGCCATTGAGGAGGCTTTGCGCATCCGTGAGCGGGGCGAAGCCCAAGAAGTGGTTTCCGTGACGGTCGCGACCGCCGCCGCGGAGGAACAGGTTCGTGCCGCTCTGGCGATGGGCGTGGATCGGGCTATCCGGGTGGACGACGCGCGGGCTCTCGATCCCTACGCTGTGGCCCGGATTCTCGCCGCCGTGGTGCGCCGGGAAAACCCGGGGCTGGTGATTTTGGGAAAACAGGCGGTTGACGATGATGCCAATCAAGTGGGCCAGATGCTGGCGGGTTTGCTGGACTGGCCCCAGGCGACTTTCGTCTCCAAGCTCGCCTTCATGAATAATGTGAGCATGGCGCACTGCACCCGCGAAACCGATCGTGGCCTGGAAACCATCGAGGTTGATTTGCCCGCCGTGATTACGACGGACCTTCGTTTGAACGAACCGCGCTACGTTTCACTGCCCGGCCTGATGAAAGCGCGCCGCCGGCCCATCGAACTGTTCACCTGCGAGCAGATTGCAGTGAGCGTACAGCCGCGGACCCACGTTCTTTCCGTCGTTCCCGCGCCTCGTCGCAGCGGTGGAATTCGCGTTGAGAGCGTTGCGGATTTGGTCAGCCGCTTGCGCATTCAGGACAAGTTACTTTGAACGAACGCGGCCAAGGACCACCACATTTTTCACTTCGGATGATCCAATCTCTCGTTCTCCTCGAACACGACGGTCGGCGCGTGAAGCGAAGTTCGCTCGTGGCAATCACCCTCGCGCGGCTGTTGGGCGGGAATTATTCCCTGCTGCTGGTTGGCAGCGGCCTCGGTGTGCTGGCCGAGTCGGTCCGCAAACTGGGCGCAGCCTCGGTTTTGATGGTGGATGATCCGGTGCTGGCTGAACCGCTGGCGGATCGTTATGCCGCGGTGATTGCACAAGTGGTCCGGCAAGTGGGCGCGCGAAGCCTGCTCGGCACTTCTTCGACTTACACCAAAGACCTGCTGCCGCGCGTGGCGGCTTTGCTGGATGCCCCCATGCTCACCGATGTTTCCGCCGTTGAAATCCGCGACGGTGAAATCTTTTATCACCGTCCATTGAGCGCGGGCAGCTTGTTCGCCACGGTGAAACTGGATGGCGAAGTGCGGGTCTTGACGGCGCGCGGCACCGCGTTCGCCGCGCCTGAACCGAATTGCCAAAGCAGCGTGGTCGAGCACTTTCCCGTGAACGCCGCGGTGCTCCCCAACCGAATGCGTTTCGTTTCACGGGAAACGCCCGTATCCACCCGACCCGACTTGGCTGAGGCGCGAGTGGTGGTCAGCGGTGGCCGGCCGCTGAAAGACAAGGAGAACTTTGAGCGCTTGATCGGCGGATTGGCAGATGCCTTGCGCGGGGCCGTGGGGGCCACGCGCGCCGCCGTGGACGCGGGGTTGGCTCCGAACGATTGCCAGGTCGGCCAGACCGGAAAGACCGTTGCCCCGGAACTTTACATTGCCGTGGGTGTTTCGGGAGCGATCCAGCATCTGGCCGGCGTCAAGGATTCCAAGGTCATCGTGGCGATCAACCGTGATGCCGAGGCGCCGATTTTTCAAGTCGCCTCGTATGGACTGGTCGGGGACCTGAATGAAATTGTGCCGCAATTGATCGCCGCCGTCCGCTCCTGAACCCAACCGAGTTTACTCATGGAATACTTGCTCTCCCATTTGCTGCGGAACAGTGCGGCGCGACATCCCGCCAAGGAAGCAGTTCGCATGGAGGGCCGCGCGTTGACGTACGAGCAGTTGGATCACTTGACCAATCAGGTGGCACGGGCATTGCGCTCCGCCGGGGTGCAGCGCGGGGATCGGGTGGGCATCTACGTCCACAAATCGCCGGCGTCCATCATCAGCATCTTTGGAATTCTCAAGACGGGCGCCGCTTATGTGCCGCTGGATCCCAATGCCCCGGCCAAGCGGCTGGCTTACATCACCCGGGATTGTGGCATCAAGGTGTTGTTGACGGCTTCGGCCAAGTTGAAGGCACTGGCCGATTTTTTTGTCGAAGGCACTCCGCTCCAAACGGTGCTGCTGACCGATGAAACCGGTGACGCTCCAGCGGAACTCCCGCCGCCAGCCCGATTGGTGACTTGGGCCGAAATTATCGCCCAAGCGGATGCCGCCTTGGAGGCGAACCCAGCCATCGAAACTGACCTGGCTTACATCCTCTACACGTCGGGTTCCACCGGCGCCCCCAAGGGAGTGATGATCTCGCATCGGACGATTTTTACCTTCGTCAATTGGTGCCGGGATACCTTCCGCCTCACGGCCGATGACCGGATGACGAGTCACGCGCCGTTGCATTTCGATCTCTCCACGTTCGACATATACGCGACCATCCAGGCCGGGGCGACGCTCGTTTTGGTGGGCGAGAATCTCTCGGCCCTGCCCGTTCAACTCGCTGCGTTGCTGCAAAACGAACGCATTACGATCACGTATCTCGTCCCGTCCATCCTCTCGCTGATGGTGAATTACGGTAACCTCGGCAAGCACGATTTGTCCCGATTGCGCGCGGTGCTGTTTGCCGGCGAGGTGTTCCCCATGAAATACCTGCGGCGTCTGGTGGCAGCGATTCCGCATGCGGCCTATTACAATCTTTACGGCCCGACCGAGACGAACGTCTGCACTTACTACCAGGTGCAACCGGACGACGTGCGACCGGAGCGGGGTGATCAGCCAGTGCCCATCGGCCAGGCTTGTGGCAACATCGAAGTGTTTGCCGTCAATGAGGCGGGCGAACGTGTGACCGAGCCGGGTCGGGAGGGGGAACTCTGGGCGCGCGGGTCGTGTGTGGCCCAAGGTTACTGGGGCGACCGCGAGAAGACCGCGCGTTCTTTCGTCCAGAATCCTTTCCAGCCGCTGTACCCCGACCTCGCGTATCGTACGGGTGACATTGTGACCTTGGCCCCCGATCGCAAGAACTGGATTTACGTCGGTCGCCGCGATCACATGATCAAGACCCGTGGCTACCGGGTCGAGTTGGGGGAGATCGAAAATGCCCTCTACCGACACGAAGATGTCAAGGAAGCTGCCGTGATCGCGATCCCGGACGATATTCTGGGCAACCGCCTCAAGGCGTTCGTCGTCCTCGCCCCGGGCAGCACGCTCACGCCGAAGGCACTCGAAACGTTCTGCGGGCAGGCTGTGCCGAAGTACATGGTGCCAGAAAAGATTGAGTTTTGTCAGGTGATGCCAAAGACTTCGTCTGGCAAGATTGATCGCACGGTGCTGGCGATGCCAATACCGGCGGACCAGAAAGCCGCGGCAGAGCCGGCGAGGTCTCCAGTTGCTAACCCGCACTGACGCGGCGTACTCGCGCTGAGGGTACGCACGGAAGCGGAGCATTTTTACAACCCAACGACACAGCCAGCAATCTCCAACCAGCACTATGAACACGCAAGCCAGCATCGAAAAATTCATCCTCGACGATCTCCTCCAGGGCGGCGGGCGCAAAAGCCTCGCTGTGGACGAACCGCTGATCAGTTCTGGCGTCATTGATTCGCTCGCGATGTTGCGCCTCATTGGTTTCTTGGAACAGGAATTGGGGGTGACGATCGGGGACGGCGAGGTGCTGCCGGATAATTTTGAGACGCTTCGCAAGATCACCGAATTCGTCGAGCGCAAGAAGGGTGGGCAGGCCTGAACCGTGGACGGTTCCTCGAACTCCGCCTCTCACGACCAGTCATGTTCGCCGTCCGCAGCTATTACGCGGTAAAGCCCTTTCTTCCCAAGCGGGTGCGCTATGCCCTGCACCGCGCTTCGGTGTCGCGTCGGCTGGCGCGCAATTCTGCCACCTGGCCGATCAAGGAAAGCGCCGCCCGCAAGCCGGAGGGGTGGCTGGGCTGGCCCGAGGGCAAGAAGTTCGCCCTGGTGTTGACCCACGATGTCGAATCGCGAACTGGCTTGGACCGGGTGCGCCAGTTGGCAGAATTGGAACTGCAATTTGGTTTCCGTTCTTCGTTCAATTTTGTGCCGGAAGGAGATTACGCGGTCTCCCAGGAACTGCGTGACTGGTTGGCGGCGCAAGGGTTCGAGACGGGCGTTCACGACCTGCGGCACGACGGCAAGTTGTTTCGCTCCCGGGAGTCTTTCCGGGAACAGGCGGCCCGAATCAATCGTTATCTCAAGGAATGGGATGCAGTTGGTTTCCGCGCCGGATTCATGTTTCACAATCTGAACTGGCAGCATGACCTCCAAGTTCGTTATGACGCCTCAACGTTCGACACCGACCCGTTCCAGCCGCAATGTGACGACGCCAATACGATTTTCCCTTTTTGGGTTTCCAATGGCAATGGGGGCGGCTACGTGGAGCTGCCCTATTCCTTGCCACAGGACTCGACGCTGTTCCTCTTTTTCCGGCACGAGAGCATTGATATCTGGGTTCGGAAATTGGCCTGGGTGGCTCAGCATGGCGGCATGGCGATGGTGATCACGCATCCCGACTACATGAATTTTGACGGTTCCGCCGGGCGTGCTTCGGAATATGAATTTCCGGTGGCGCGGTACCGGGAACTGTTGCAGCATGTCCGCAAGCATTATGATGGTCAATTCTGGCACGCCCTGCCGCGTGATGTGGCGGCTCATGTACAGCCCGGTTTCGTCAACCACCCCGCAGTCAGTCGCACCGTGGTCAGCGGCCATGGGTCATCCCCGCGGCCAGCGGCCCCGGCGGCGGCAGCGGGAGGGATCGGGTCTTCACCTGTGAGCGCAAACGAACAGCGGCTTCGTGGCCGGGTGTTGATGCTGGTGGAAAACCATTTTCCGCAGGACACCCGGGTAAAGAATGAGGCCTTTCTCCTGCAGGGCAACGGCTATCAAGTCTCGGTGCTCTGCTACCGCAAGGCTTCGCAACCCTCGTTCGAGGTTGTCAACGGCGTCGAAGTCCACCGCCTGCCCCGGTTTGAGTTGTTTCAAAAAACTCCATCGGGCGAGTCGAGCGCGCTGGCGCGGCTGTTGCTCCGGCTCAAATCGTTCATCGGTTATCTGTTCGAGTACGCCTACTTCACGAGCCTGTGTTTCTTCGGCAGCCTGCGTGTCTTTTTCAAGACTGGGTTCGATGTGATGCATGTCCACAATCCGCCGGATACCCTGTTCCTCGTGGGGCTGCCCTTCAAGCTGCTCGGGAAAAAATTCGTCTTTGACCACCACGACCTGTGCCCGGAATTGTACCAATCACGTTACGGTGCGCAGCGCGGCTTCTACACCTTCCTGCTGGCGTTGTTCGAATGGTGCAGCCTGAAGCTGGCGGATGTGACCATCGCCACCAATGAAACCTATAAGGAGAAACAGATCGAGCGCGCGGGCAAACGGCCCGAGCGCGTCTTCGTGGTGCGCAATGGTCCCAACCAGGACCGGATGCAGGCGCGCACGCCGACCCAACGGCTGCGCGGGATGAACAAACAGATCCTCTGCTACATCGGCAGCCTGAACCCGCAGGATGGCGTGGATTATTTGTTGCGCGCCCTGAGCCATCTGCGGCACGAGCTCCGCCGTGATGATTTTTACTGCGTCATCATGGGCAGCGGTGATTCGTTGGAGGACTTGCGTTCGCTGGCGCGCGAACTCAAGCTCGACGGCTCGGTGGAACTGACCGGTTTCATTTCCGACCAGGAATTGATGGAGAACCTCGCCGCGGCGGACATCTGCGTGGACCCTGATCCGTCCAGCCCGCTGAACGACGTTTCCACCTGGATCAAGATCATGGAGTACATGGCCTGCGGCAAACCGATCGTCAGCTTCGATCTCAAGGAGACGCGATATTCGGCGCAGGATGCGGCGTTGTTTGTGCCACCGAACGATGAACTCGCCTTCGCCAAAGCCATCGCCCGGCTGATGGACGATCCCCAACTGCGGCAGCGCATGGGCACTTTTGGCCGCCAGCGCGTCGAGCGTGAACTCCAATGGTCGGTCACCGGGCGAAACCTGTTGGCGGCCTACGCAACCCTGATTCCCTGAGTGGCTCCCGTCCGGTGTGGCATCGGCGCGGATCCCCGCAAACAAACCAAGTACCACGAACTATTGTGAACGTTACCATCTTTGGCATGGGTTATGTCGGTTGTGTCACTGCGGCGTGTCTCGCTGACAGCGGCCATAATGTGACCGGGGTTGACCTCGACGAAAACAAGGTGGGGCTGATTAACTCCGGCCGGAGTCCGATCATTGAAGCCGGCTTGGAGGAATTGATTCAGCGCACCACCCGCGCGGGCACGCTCCGTGCCGTGACGCGCGCGGACCGACTCGGCGACGTTTCGCTTGTCTGCGTCGGCACGCCCAGCAATGAAAACGGCAGCCTTGGCTTGGGGCAGGTTTGCCGCGTCGTGGCGTCCATCGGCGAACTGCTGCGGCGCACGGACGGTTTCCCGGTCATCAACATCCGCAGCACGGTGTTGCCCGGTACGGTCGAAAGCACCGTCATTCCTTTGCTCGAAGAAACCTCCGGGAAGAAATGCGGCCAGGATTTCGGTGTTTGCATGAATCCGGAATTCATGCGCGAAACCACGGCCGTGCAGGATTTTTTCAACCCGCCCTTCACCGTGGTGGGCGCGCGGGATGACCGCTCGGCCGAGAAAGTCGCGGCGCTCTATGCGTCGCTTTCCGCCCCGCTGGAGCGGACCGCCATTCCCGTCGCCGAGATGATCAAGTACTCGTGCAACGCGTTTCATGCCGTCAAGGTTTGTTTCGCCAACGAGATCGGTAATCTGAGCAAGGCCCTCGGCGTGGACAGCCATCGCGTGATGGAAATCTTCTGCCAGGACACCAAGCTGAATCTCTCGCCCTACTACCTGAAGCCGGGCTTTGCCTTCGGCGGCTCCTGCCTGCCCAAGGATTTGCGGGCCATTCTGCACAAGGCGCGGCAGCTCGATCAGGACCTGCCGTTGCTCAACTCGACGCTGGAGACGAACCGCAAGCAACTGGAGCTGGCTTTCAACCTGGTCCGTCGCACCGGCAAGAAACAGATCGGTGTCCTCGGCCTGAGCTTCAAGGCCGGCACGGACGACTTGCGCGAAAGCCCGATTGTGGTTCTGATCGAAACCCTGATTGGCAAGGGTTACCACCTTGCGATCTACGACGAGGAAGTCGCCCTCGCGAAACTCGTCGGTGCGAACCGGCGTTACATCGAGCAGACCATTCCGCACATTTCCTCGCTGATGCTCAACTCGCCACGCGAGGTGATCGAGCGCAGCGAAGTGGTGATTGTCAGCAAGAAGACGCCCCAAATCCGGGAAGCGGTGGCGGACCATTCCGGTGATCGCATCGTTGTGGACTTGGTGCGGGTGTTGCCTGATTCCGCGAAACGGCCGGCTAACTACGAGGGCCTTTGCTGGTGAGTCCCAGTTTCGCGCGCAACCTGCCCGGTGATTTCCAGGACGCACTTTGAAACCTACGATCCAGAACGGGGAAATTCACGAAGCCTTGGTCAAGCTCGACCAATGGGTGCAGCGCGCAGACTGGAAGGCGTATGACCCTTTTGACGGTGGCTCCACGCCGCTGGCCCCGGTCCTGACGTTGAATCTGCCGCTGCTGAAGCAGGTGCTCCTGCACGTCGTGCGGCGATTTCCTTTCAACTTGCGTCCGCTGCTGGGGATCAAGCCCCACACCAGCACCAAAGCGATGGGCTTTTTTGCGCAGGGTTACTTGCGTCTGTTCCAGACCTATGAACAGCCGGAGTACTTGGACCGGATGCGGTTTTGTTTCCAGTGGCTGCTCGATAATGCCAGCCGCGGATATCATGGCTACTGCTGGGGGAACAGTTTCGGCGGTCAGACCCGCGGCGGGTACATCATCAAGGGCACGCCGACGATTGTCTGGACCGGATTGATCGCCCACAGTTTTCTGGACGCGTATGAAGCGTTTGGTGAGGAACGTTATGCGGAGGTGGCTCGAAGTGCCTGCGAAGTCATCCTTCATGATCTGGGCTGGATGAAAAGGGAGGACGGAATTTGCCTCCAGTACTACCCCAATGCGAATAACGTCATCCACAACTCGAATATGATTGGTGCCGGCCTGCTGGCTCGGGTGGGCGCGATGACCTCTAATGACCGCTACCGCCAGATTGCCAGCGACGCGGTTCGGTTCACCGTCAAGCACCAGACGCCGGAGGGCGCGTGGGCCTACGGGGTCGGCAAAAAGTGGGGCTGGATTGACTCTTTCCACACTGGCTACGTGTTGGAGGCCCTTGAGTACTACGTTCGCGCCTGCGGCGGGCAGGAGTGTGAGCGCGTCTTGCGGAAGGGATACAATTACTACCTCGAGACTTTCTTCGGCCCGGATGGAACGCCTCGTTACTATCACAACAAAACCCGTCCGCTCGATATTCAGTGTGCCTCCCACGGCATTCAGGCCTGCGTAAATTTACGGCAGCTGGATCCCCGCAGCGTGGATTTGGCACGCTTGGTCGCGCAATGGACGATCCGTCACATGCAGGACCCGACCGGCTATTTTTATTATCGCAAGTACCCTTTGGTGACGAACAAGACCCCGACCCTGCACTGGGCGGAGGCGACGATGTTCGCTGCCTTGGCTCTCCTGGATCAATGCTTGAACACATCGCCGAAGGCTGTTGGCCCAGGTCACGCCGCTTCTGTGGCCCGCACTTGATTTGACTCGCGTGTCGCTTTGTTAAACCGCGTTATGCCGCAAAAGCCACTGCCCACCCTTGTCCTGATCACGCCCGCGCGGAACGAGGAAGCCTCCCTCGAACAAACCATCCAGGCGGTCGTCCACCAGACCGTCCGCCCCATCAAATGGGTCATCGTCAATGACGGCTCCACGGATCGCACCGAGGAGATCATCCGCAAGCACGCGGCACAACACGACTGGATTGAACTGGTCCAGCGGCCCCCACGAACCGAACGCCATTTCGCCGGTAAGGTGGCCGCCTTCAACGCGGGTTTCGAGCGCGTCAAGGACTTGGTTTACGATGTCGTCGGCAGCCTTGATGCGGACATCACTTTTGATCCGGAGTATTTCGAGTTTCTGATGGGAAAATTTGCCGCGAACCCTCGTTTGGGCGTCGGCGGCACGCCCTTTCGCGAGGGGAACGCCCAGTATGACTATCGTTTCACCAGTATTGAGCATGTGTCTGGCGCCTGCCAGTTGTTCCGCAAGGCGTGCTTTGCCGAAATCGGCGGCTACGTGCCGATCAAGGGCGGGGGCATTGATCTTGTCGCGGTCACAACCGCGCGCATGAAGGGCTGGCAGACGCAAACATTTCCGGAAATGGTCAGCGTGCATCACCGCCTCATGGGTACGGCAACGCAAAGCAAGTTGCGTTTCTACCTGCGCGGCGGCGGGCGGGATTATGCGCTAGGGGTGCATCCGGTTTGGGAAACCGTCCGCTCGGTTTACCAAATGGCCAAGCGGCCATTCGTGCTCGGCGGCTGTTCCTTGCTCGTGGGCTACTTTTGGGCGTGGCTCACGCGCCGGGAAAAGTCAGTGTCACCGGAACTCGTCCAGTTCCGCCGGGCCGAGCAAATGACCCGCCTGAAACAGTTCGCAAGGCAGCGCCTGCCGTTGCCTCGCGCCAAAGTCGGGCGCCCGGCCGCCTGACTCGATCCCGCAACAGGAACAAACCACAGCAAAGAATACAGAATCCCATGAGCACAAACGCGTACCTCGAAGAATACAGCCAGCACGACGCCGTCAAACGCTACCTCAGCGAAACAGCCGGCACCGGCATCGGCTACTTGTTGAACAACGTTTACGGGCCGATCTACCAGCGGAACATTGACCTCCTTCTGAAGGAGGGCGCCGGAAAAACCAACTGGCGCATTCTGGAGTATGGCTGCGGCGGCGGCATGAACGTCATCCACGTCGTGAAACTCCTCGCCGACCGCGGCATTGACATCGAAGCTGCCTACGGCACGGACTTCGCCGAGGCCATGATCAAGGCCGCCCGCGCCGAAGCCCGCCAGCACCTGACGCCCGGGGAGCAAAAGAAGGTGCGGTTTGCCGTCGCCCCGAATGAAAACCTATCGCCGACGCTGGCGGCGGACTTGGCCGTCCCCGCCGCGGACTTGGCCGGGAAATTCCATTTTATTTTCGGGATCAACACCTTCCGGTATTGCCATCGTATCGGCGAGTCGGACCGGTGCGCGAAGGACCTGTTCAACCTGCTCCGGCCGGGCGGCATCTCCATCATGATAGACATGAACAACCGGTTTCCCCTCTTCCGCAGCCGTCTCCGGGACAAGATGACCAAGCCCGAGGACCAAACGGTGTTGCCTTCCGTGGATCAATACAAGGAACCGTTCGTTCGCGCCGGATTCCGGCTTCTCGAAGTACGCAACTTCTGCTGGATTCCGCACTCCGCGAAGGGACTCGAATTCAGCGTCTGCAAGGCGTTGAATCCCGTGCTGGACGCCATCCTGCCGGCCTTCGCGATGCGTACGCTGGTGGTCGGCCAGAAACCGAAAGCCTGACCCCCCCCCCGCCACCGTTCCGAAACCGCGCCCGCGCGATGAGTCACGGCCCGAGCCAACCAGCGATCCTCGTTACGGGAGCGGCGTCGGCGGAAACCGACCGCCGCCTCGCGCGGTTGATCGAGTTTGCGGGCGTCGCTTGCCGCCCGGTTCCGGTGGCCGGGTTGCTGGGTTCGGAACTGGCGGCGCTGGCGACTCGGGGTCATGGGCTGGTCCTCTCCGGCGCCGCCGCCGCGCAACTCTTGCGTTCGCACCCAGCGGGCCGGCCGGAGGCGCTGCGCCTGATCACGGGCTTCGGCTCGACCTTGGTGTACGATGCCACGCCCGCAACGCTGCCGGTGGAGGACTTGCGGGCACTCACGCGGGATGCGACCGCAGGTTACGCGGAGCTGGATGCCACCGCCTCGTATCGAATCAGCGACCAGCACCGGGAACTCTGCGGGCCGTTGTCAGGCTTGACGCTCGAACGTGAACCTGGAAAGTCCCCCTGCGGAATTCAATTCAGCACTACCGCGCCAGTGGATGCCCTCATCACCGTCGCGGGAAAGGCCACTTTCGCGGGTTTGCCCGTGGGCGATTCCCGGCTGTTCATCGGCACGGGGAGCACGGTTGTTGACCTGACGGAGGAGGTGTCGTCGAACTTCCAGGCCGCCGCGCTCTTCCCGGGTTTGGTGCCTTACCTCATGTATTTGCGGTCGGCCTTTCCCGCGCTGGTCTGGCGGGCGAAACGTCCGCTGGCGAGCCTGGTCATTGACGATCCGCCGCTTCGTCCGCGCTACGGATTCCTGAAACTCTCCGAACTGCTGGCGTTTCTGGATGAGTCGCGGAGCGCCGCCAATCTTGCCTTCATCCCGTGGAACGCGGGGCGGTCACAAACCGCTGTGGTCAATCAGGTGCGTGGCGCCCGGCGACTGGCGCTCTGCATTCACGGCTGCGACCACACCGGCGCGGAGTTCGCCTCGCAGGATGAGGCGTGGCTGGACATGCTCGTGCGCCTGGCCTTGGAGAGGATGGACGGGCACCAGCGGCAGACCGGCGTGGCGCATCAGAGGGTCATGGTCTTTCCGCAGGGGATTTTCTCCCGCCGGGCCATGCAGGTGCTCAAGCACCGCAACTTCGTCGCCGCCGTCAACACGGAGGTCGTGCCGGGACACCAAAGCGCCCAACGCGGCCAGGTCGCGCTGGGCGACCTTCTGAGCGTGGCCATGACGACGTACGACAGCTTTCCGCTGTTCTCGCGACGCAATTGCACCGATCCAGTGGCCAACTACGCGCTCGATTTGTTTCTGGGCAAGCCCTGTCTGTTCGTGGCGCACCACGGGGACTTTCGCGCGGGCTTCGGCCACCTCAAGCAGTTGTTCGGCGCGCTCAACGGCCTGGCGCCGGATTTGAAGTGGACCACGCTGGGAGAATTGTTGGATGAAAGCTACACGTGGCGGCCGGTGTCGGAAGACGTGGTCGCCGTGCGCATGTTCGCCAATCGGATGGTGCTCCGGAACGATGGCCCGCGTCCGGTGCGTTTTGAAATCCGCAAACCTGAATCGGACATCACCCGCCTCAAGGGAGTATGGCTGGACGACACCGCGCTGGCCTTCGGCGGTGAGGAGGGCCAACTCCGCGCGGAGTGTGCGCTGGCACCGGGCCGGACGGCGTGCGTGTGCATCGAGTACCGTGACGCGGTGGATGGCGGCGAGGTTCCGCGGCGTAGCTTGCGCTACCGGGCGCGGAGCGCGATGCGCCGCTACCTCACGGACGTGCGCGATGACTATGTGCAACCGCTGAAGCAGTTGCTGGCCGGCG
>WBZT01000148.1_pt2 | contig 57855 bp, 32 predicted proteins | sample 5204241 | NCBI WGS metagenome assembly WBZT01 (sample SAMN12344358, study PRJNA552823) | activated sludge metagenome | biome: Activated sludge suspended growth; feature: Nitrification reactor; material: Wastewater; isolation source: activated sludge from nitrification reactor of wastewater... | reverse complement strand
GAAGTCGAGCGTGCCGCCGGTCATGTTCAGTCGCGAATCCGGCCCGTAGGCAATTTGATCACGAATGCTCGACGCGGAACTGACGCCATTCCAGGTGCCGGGAATCACCAGTGTCGCACCGGTGTCCAAGGCCTCGATGCTGTCCACTGCGTGAGGGCTTCCGCTGACGCCACTGCTGGAGGCGCCGGTCGCCTGCAGGATCACCTTGCCGCTGCGGATAAAAGTCCCCCCGCTATAATGGTTCGCATCGTTGACCGACGCGTCGCCCAGCAGAATCGTCGTTCCCGTGCCGTCGAAGGTCAGGCCGTTGGTGCCCCAGATGGAGAGCGCCAAGCCATTGCTCACGCCGGCATTGGCGGTGATCGAGGAGTTCGTGGTGAATTTGCCGGCGGCATTGATCAGGTAGCCGGAGGCGGTGAAGGTCATGTTGTTTACGTCAATGTCCTCGCCGAGCGTGATCGTGCCGGCGCCGGTGGAACTAAAAATGGCGTTGCCGCCCTGTACCCAGGTCGTCGGCGAGGTCCAGTTGGCACTCGTGGTGTCCCACGTGAAATTGGCCGAGCCGTTGTTCCAGGTATTCGGCAACGTGGCCCCGGTGACGGTGATGGTGCCGGCGCCGGTGATGGCGGTGGTGCTGCCAGAACCGTAAACCCCATTGGGTTGCTGCACGCCATCTATCCACAACTGCCGCACGTTCGCCGTACCCGCGTAATCAAGCTGCAACTTGCCGGCGGTGGTATTCAGCCGATAGGCGCTGTTGGGGCTGATGCCCTCCACGGAGAGCACTTGCAGGATGCCTTTGTTGACAGTCGTGTCGCCGTGATAGTTGTTCGGCAGGGCGGTGCCGGTGTCGGCGGGGTAAGTTCCGATGGGTTGAATGCACACGCCTTCTTTCACGAGCGCCAGGGTGCCGCCCGTACTCGGATCGTCCAAGAGCGCGCAGCGGATGCCTTGCGGTGTGGCGGCGCCGTTGAACGCGACCAGATTGGTGCAGTTGAAGCCCACCGTCAGGGTGGATACCGTGCCGAGTGCGCCGTTCGTGATGGCTGAATTCGCGTCCTTGCCGGTGTAAACGTAGCCCACCTTTTGGCTGGTGCCGTTGAGGTCAATCCGGCCGCTGTTCATGAGAATCTGCCGGACAGGACAATTGATCGGAGCCGGGTAACCCAAGGTGCCGCCCGGTTGGAGAATCACGGTATTACCGCTGCCGCTGTTCAGGCGCAGAAACCCAGTAAACGAATTCGAGCCGCCGAGCACCAACGTGTAGTTGCCCGAGTTCATGTCAATGTTCTGCTGATAGGCAATGCCTTGGGAGGTGGTCACGTTGGGGCCACCGTCCTTGATCTGGCCGTTGAAAACATACACCCCGCCGTCATTGCGCTGAATTTTATACACCGCGCGAATGTAAGGTGAACTGTTGACGATGGTGCCGGTGCCTTCCGGTGGGGGATATTGAAATCCATTGTTGTCTCCGTTGTTGTCGAACGTGCCGCCCGTCAGATTCATCCGCCCGGTGGTGGCGGTGCGCAGGACCTGGCCATCAGCGGGGCGGACATTGGAGGTGCCATCGTTGAGGGTGCCAATCTGAACCGTCGCTCCGGGATCAATCGCCTCGATGTTGCCCACGGCATAAGCGGCGCCCGAAACGCTGACGCCCACCGCCCGCAAAATCAGGGTGCCGCTGCGCACAAACGTGCCGCCGGCGAAATGATTGGCATCATTGACCGTGCTGTCGCCCAGCAGGACGGTGGTGTTGGCGCCTTCGAGTGTCAGCCCGTTTTCGCCCCAGAGGGACACAGCCAGGTTGTTGCTGGCATTGGCTGTAATCACGTTGTTGGTGAAGAATTTTCCGGCGCTGCTGATGGTGTAGCCGGCGGCATTGAAAGTCAGGTTGCCCACGCTGATGTCTTCGCCCAGCGTGATGGTGCCGACCCCGGTGGCGCCAAAAATGGCATCATCCCCTTGCACCCAGGTGGCAGGGGAGGTCCAGTTTGCGCTGGTTGTGTCCCAGGTGGAATTGGCCGCGCCATTGTTCCAGGTGTTGGCTGCGGCATGGATTCGCGCTGGCATTAGTGCCGCCAGAATCAAGCCGGTTGCGAGAGGGGCGGAGTATCTTCGTATGGTCATCATGGTTTTGAGTAGGGTCGGATCTGCGCTTCGATTTTTGTCCAGCTTTGTCAAACCAAGCAGCATCCCTCAATGGCATCGAAATGGTGATCTGTCTGCCATGTCACTGTGCTGCCGCCAACTTCACGGCTCAGGCCACTGAATCCCCGGCCGGGCACTTGGTTTCCACAATGCGGTTCGCCTCGCGTTACGGACACCAAGCAAGGCGCCCATCAAACGAGTCGCGTTATTTCAACGGCGAAGCTAGCAACCAAACGTGCGGACGCCTATAACTCAATTGAGGTATGTCGCGCTGCATCAGCCAACCTAGCTGGAGGATTTATTCGCAGAAAGCAATTCTCATTAAGGCTGAGGCTGCATCGTGCCCTTTTCAGTGGAGCGCTCCTGATGATGTGGACTCCACGCAGGAAGAAGCCAAAAAACGAATGGCGGGAAAACTCGAACTCATTGGCAGACGAACTCCACGAACTCGACTGCGCCCGGCCCGATGGCTATTTCAATTTCACCGGGATTCTCCTGCCTTTGGTTGGCGCGCAATGCCGTCGCGCTCTGGCAGGGCGACTTGGCTTTCAATCGCACGCGCGCGAGGGCGCCAGGATCCACGACCGCTGGCTGGTCCTTCCGCTTGATAACGCCGGCGTTGTTGATCAGCTCGAGGAGCCAGCCCCGCGAGGTCCGGTTGATTTGAAATTGGATCGCGGCGCCGGAGATTTGGATCGGGAGGCTGTCCTGTGCCAGTTGCGCCAGCCGATCATTGGAAATGGCGGCGGGCCGGCCGGTCGCGTGGTTGGTCCACGCTGTGAGCACCTCCACGTTGCCCTGCCGGGCGAGGCGCTCGAACTCCGCGCCCAGCGCCGCGCGATGGCGGGCTGACATCAACACCCGGCTGCCACGCCGCAGCGATTTTTCCAGCCCGCCGAGGAAGGTCGAATCGAATTCGATATCGCCTGCCAGCAGGATCACCGGATAGCTCGGCAAAATTTCCGGTGGCGCGCTCGTGAGCAGCACATCGAAGATTTCGCCGTATGGCGTGGGGCGGAGGTAACTCAACTCCGGATTGCCGGGAAACGGATTGGTGTGGATGTGGTCGCTGCCGGGAAAAAGCTGGTGATCGAAGAGGTCGCGTAGTTCGCGGTCGCCGTCCGTCGGTTTGAGAATGCCCCACGGCTTGTCCATGTAGCCGTTGTAGCCGGCCAGATGATCGAGCACAATGGCCACTGGTGTGAAGGGCACACCGCGCTCGTGCGTTTGCATGAAGGCAAACACCTCGGCGGCTTTGTGACCATGCGAAGTCAATGCCCAAGGCGACTCCGGCTTGTCAAAAAAGGTCGCGATGCTGTTTTCCGGAGTGACCATCGCGGCCCCGGCAAACCAGCCGTGCAACCACATCCGTTCGTAAAAACTCAGGGAGTGTCCGGCCTCCAATCCGCGGGCATCGCGGCCTTCGGTGCGCAGCGGTCCGCTCGTGGTGCAAGCGCCATGAAACCACGGACTGACCTGCACCGACCATGGCTTCTGCCACGCCCGAGAAGCGCCGCGCGCGAAAGCCAGTTTCGATTGCGTGAAGGCGATGTTTTCGCCGACTTCCAGTCCGATGCAGCGTGCGCCCCATTCGCCGGCGTAGGCTTCGTAGTGCGAGTGACCCGTGACGCTGATCACGCGGCCAAGCAAATCGCGGTTGCGGCTGAGGAAATAGTCCTTCACCACGTCGTAACACTCCCGCTTGCTCACCGGCCGGCGGTCGTAGCCAGCCAGCCCGGGCGGCTTCATCAGATGTTTGTAGGCGTCGAAGTCCTGGCCGAAGTTGTCACGCCACCAAGGCGGGTTGTGGGACAGGTTGTGAAAATAGTAGCCCCATTCGCCGAGTTGAACCGCCGTGAAGACGCCCGCCCGGTCCATGTTCGCCAGCGCGGCTTCATTCTCCCGTCCGAGCGCGCCCCGCCCGCCCTTCACTTGCATGTCGCCACCGGGATAACAAATCACCGGCCAACCGACGGTGGCGAGATAATCGAAGATGGGTTTCGTATTCGGCAGCGGCGTGGGCCCGGGATCGAAGCCGTTGCCGAGATGCTGCTCGCGCATGACGGTGACAAGTTGCTGGATTTTTTCCAGCTCACCAGGGGCGCCGTAGAGGGTGAATACGAACTCACGCTGTCCGGGTAACAACCGGACCTGCTGCGCGCCTCGGGCCAGCGTCGGAAAGTCTGGGAACGCGCGGTTGGTCGCGGCTTCAGCCGGCAGGCCCGACAATACAATCGCAAGCAGCTTTGGAATGGTGGTGTTCAATCGCACGCGTGTCCTCTGGCAGTCTGCCCGGTCGGGGTGGTTAGTGCGAGCGGGGACCCGGGGTAGCCGCTGGCGGGAGATTCGTCCCGCCACCCTTGTCCGCCATGAATTTCAGCATCGCCTCCGCATGGGAGCGCACATGCAGCTTTTCGTAAATGTGTTTCAAATGCACGCGCACGGTGTGATAGCTGATCGTAAGCTGCTCGGCGATTTCCTTGCTGACCTTCCCTTGGGAGAGGAGTTCGAGGATTTCCTGCTCGCGCGCCGAGAGCGTGGCCTTGGCCGCCGGTTCCGGGGCGGGTGATTGAAAGGTCATCACGATCTTGCGGGCGATCTCGCTCGTCATCGGCGCACCGCCGGTGCAGACGTTGCTGATGGCGTCAAGGATTTCGCCCGGGGACGAGCGCTTCAACAGGTAGCCGCACGCGCCGGCCTTCAGCGCGCTGAAAATGCTCGCGGTGTCTTCATAGACGGTGAGCATGATCACCTGCGCCTGCGGTAACACCTGCTTCAAACGCGCCGTGCATTCGATGCCGGAAGCGCCTGGCAGATTGATGTCCATCAGGATCACGTCGGGCTGCTGCTTTGGGATTTGCTCCCAGGCCTCCTCCGCCGAACTGCAAACGCAGACACATTTCAGGCCGGTGGCGCGGCGCAACATGCGTTCCAAGTTCCGTCGCATCGGCGCGCTGTCTTCTACGAGGGCGATTTTGGTCATGGCGACTTCTGATGTCGCCGGCGCGGGCGGCGAAAGTGGTGATGGGTGGGCGGCCATAACGCAACGACGACGACCCAACTAAACCGTCGCTTGGTTGCCGGCACACGTTGCGTTGCCCCGGGGTTGATCACAATACCTCAATTGAGTTACCGGGCGGACAAACCGGCTTTGCGCGCAAGCGGCACGATTAAACGGATCGTCATGCCTTCGCCGGGGCGGCTGGAGAATTCACAGCTGCCGCCCAACTGCCGCAACCGTTCCCGCATGTTGCCCAAGCCATCCGCGCTGGTGGGGTTGCGCGGGGCGGCAAGATCCAACCCCCGACCGTTGTCTCGAACTGATATTTGCAGCTTCCCATCCCCCACCGAAATCGCCAGCCACACATCCGTGGCGCCGGCATGTTGCACCACGTTGCATAGCGCTTCCTTGAAGGCCATGAAGAGGCTGTGGCGTTGCTCTGCGTTCAGCGGTTGCTCCGGTAGATTTTTTTCGATCGCCAGATGGCAGCGCACCGCGGTGGGCTTCAGAAAATGTTGGGCGAACTGGCAGAAGTAGCTGGCAAGGGAGGAAACGTGATCGTGTTTCGGGTTGACGGCCCAAACGATTTCATCCAGTGCCGTAACCATTTCACGAGCCCGGGCACCGATTTCCCGCGCGTGCTCGCGCACTTCCTCGGAATTCAAGCCGGCGTCCTGAGCCAGTTCGCTGCCGAAGTTGATTTCCACCAGGCCGGCGCCCAAGTCGTCATGCAAGTCTTGCGCAATCCGGGCGCGTTCCCGCTCCAAGGCCCGCTGCTGTTCGAGCCGTTCGAGTTTGCGATGATAACGCCGGCGCGTGGCGACTAGAACCGACCCCGTTACGAGTCCGATCGCTGCCAACGCGCAAGTCCATCTGAACCACGCTGCTTCCCACAGGTGTGGTTGCACCACCAATTCAACCGCGGGTCCTTGCCCGTTCCAAACCCCATCCGGATTGCAAGCAGTCACGCGAAAACGGTAGTTTCCAGGGGGAATTCGCGGATATCGCGCGACCCGGGCCGTACCGGCTTCCACCCAATCCTGCTCCAGCCCTTCGAGTTGGTAGCGGAACGCCACGTTGTCAGGCGAAGTCAGACTCAAGGCGGTAAACTCGATTTCCATCCGGTTTACGCCCGGCCCCAAGCGCAGGCGGGCCGGCGACGCGCGCAGGGAAGCGGGGGCGGCTTCGCTGGCGGCATCGTTCGCGCGGCCAAGATCGTAGGCTGCCAGGGTGCGTCCGTTGACGGTGAGGCGTTCGATCACGACCGGAGGTGGGATTGAGTTCTTGCGCAGCAAGCGCGGTTCGATGGTCAACAATCCCGTAAGCGTGGGCACCAACAGGCGGCCATCAGCTGTTCTTGCCGCAGCGGGCGAAACGCCGAAAGTGGCCTGTAGATTGGGCACTCCTTCACCGCGTCCGAACACCCTTGGCTTCATGCGCGCGGCCCGGCCTTCGGCCACCGCTTCGAGTTCATCCTGCGCTAGTTGATAAACGCCGCGGTTCCCCGCGAGCCAAAGTCCGCCTTGATCATCCGGCAGCACGTGCGAAATGAATTCGTCCCACAAGCCGTCGGTCGCGCGGTAACAGAAGAAGCGCCCGTGCTTGAGCCGGCCCAAACCCTGTCCGGCAAAACCGAACCACAAGCTGCCATCCGGCGTTGCTTGCAGGCAGCGGATGTGTCGCGCCTGCTGCATGAGGTTGGTGGTTTCATTCGACAGCATGTCTCCGTGCAGCCGCAACAGCAGCCCGTCCGATGTCGTGCCCATCCAGACGTCCCCACTGGCGTCCTGAACGATCGTGCGCACGTCGCTCGCCCCGGTCGGCAGGGCGAAGTGCCGCACGGTGCCGTCGCCGGGCCGGAAGCGGGCCACGAACGAATTCAGTGCAATCCAAAGATTGCCCCGCTCGTCACAATGCAGGGCGTGGACGGATTGGTTGGTCAACTGCCGATTCAGCGGCAGCGCCGCGAGCACGCCATCCTGATAGCGGAAGAGTCCACGGTCGCGGGTGCCTACGAGCACGCTGCCGGCGGCCCCCGCGGTAACGCAGACGGCGCCACCGGCCCCCGATTCGGAGTTATTGGAAACGAGCCTCCACGCGCTGTTGCTCCGGCAGGCCAGGGCTCCGTTCTGCCCCACCGCCCAGAGGTTGCCTGACTTGTCCTCGCAGGCGGACTGCACTGCGGCAAACGGTAGTCCATCGGCCAGGCTTGCCAGTTGCAGCGCGCGCGGACTCAGCCGATTCAACCCGCCTCCCCGCGTGCCGACCCAGATGTTGCCTTCGGTGTCTTGAAATACATTGATGATGTTGGGATGCGAAGTCGCCACCGGTTGCAGGCGCTGACCGTCATACCGAAACAAGCCGCTGGAGGAAGTACCCAGCCAGACACCGCCTTCACGATCTTCAAACAGCGCCGTCACCGTCGCTTCGGGGTGCCCGGGTTCGAGTTTCAACTCGGCCTCACTGCTCAACGGTTCGCCTTCGCGAAGGCGATACAATTTCAGGCCGGCCGACAGCCAGACGCCACCCGCCCGCGCCGGACAAAGGCGCACGGCGGATTGTCCCACATTTACCAGGCGCTCGAAGCGGCCACTGCGAAAAAACCCCACCTCGCCGGCTTGCGCATACCAAAGCTGGCCGTTTGCATCCGTGACGATCCAGCAAAAGCCCTGGCCGGGGAGGCCCTCCGCGGGGCCGAAGGCGCGAACGCTTCCGTCCTGAATCCGAAACACCGCGCCCGCGCTGTCGCTGAGCCAGAGGCTTCCGTCGCCGGTCGCGGTCATGGCTCTGGCTTGCACGGCTGACGCGTCTCCCAGGGTCACGACCTGTGAGATGCCATCCCGCTCGATGCACACGACTCTCCCACCGTCCCGGGCCAGCCACAACCGTCCCTGCCGGTCAGCCAGCATGGCGCGAATCTGATCCGTCGTCGGGCTGGCGGGTGCCGCCGGGGCGAATTCGCGGAACCGCACACCGTCGAAGCGCGACAAGGACCGATGCGTGGCGACCCACAGGAAACCGTCCGGGGTTTGCTCGAGGCCCACGATCGTGTGTTCGGGCAGTCCGTCCTCCGTCTGCCACGCGCGCGCGAACCACGCGGAATTGGTGGCGGCTCCCAACGGCGCCGCTGCGGTGAGCAATACGAGGCAGACGAGGCCGCGCTGGAGGCACCGCCGTGGTGACCACCACGATACCGGGGAAAACCCGTCCTTTCCAACTCGCGTGTGCGCACTCTTCATTGCGATCGTGACCGGACAGCGTCAGAGCGAAACTGAAACCGTCGCTGCCGGCAAGGGCAGAGTTGGCTGGTTCCGCCAGTCCCGGACAAAACGTGGCCATTCTGGAATACTTGCGCACGCACGGTGGTCGAGGCGCGTCCCATGCGATTTGCCAGCCTTGACGAGCGCCCGGCGGGCTGGGAAAGATGAAGGCCGTCATGCCGGCCCGCACCTTCAAGGCACTTTTCTGCGAGCAGTACCAGTGTCCTGAAACGGATTACGAGGCCCAGGCGTTCGCCAAATGTCTGCGCTGGCAGGGGCGGGTGTTTTCGCCCCTCGTTCGCAAAATGCGGCCGGACCACTTTGCCATTGACGAAAAATTCATCCGGAATCTGGGCGCGGTCACCGGCTTGCGGGAGGCGCATCGGGAAGTGCAGGACTACGGCGACGCGATTCGCGCCCGGCAGAACTTTCTGCGCACCGGACTTAAGGTGCGCGTCTCGGGCAGCAAGGCACTGACGCTGGCCGACCGGCTGTTTCGCCCTCGTTGAGAAAGTCGCGGCGCCTCCGGCAGGAAGCCTGCCGCCCTGCTGGCAATCGCACCTTTTGCACCCACGGCACCCGCCTTGGGATGGTTCTTTGACCTGCGGACTTCGTGGAGGGTTCATGAAACAGCAATTTCAGTTTTGACGGTCCCAAGCCCCCGGCCAGCCGCAATTGATGATTGAAGTTGCGGGCCCACCGGCAATAATCGCCACCGACGACCGACGACATTTTCAATGAACGATTGGAATATCCAGTCCCGCGCGCGCGCTTGCGAGGTGTGTCAGCGGGCCTTTGCGGATCAACAGGCTTACCATACCGTGCTTTCGGAGGAGAAACACGAACTCCGCCGCCAGGACTTGTGCGCCGCCTGCTGGCAATCCCAGTTTAGCGGCGCGACCGCCCGCGCCGGGTTCATCTCCCAATGGCAGGGCATCTACGAAGCCCCGCCGCCCGTCACCGAGGCGATTCAAAAGGAAACCGCCGAAACGCTGCTGAAGAAGCTCATCGAGTTGAACGATCCCCGCTACGTTGCCGCCGGCTTTATTCTGGCGGTGATGCTTGAGCGCAAACGCATTCTCAAGGTGAAGGAGCAGTTGGTCCGCGAAGGCCGGCGGACGTTCGTCTATGAACAGGCAAAAACCGGCGAAGTGTTCACCATCACCGACCCGGACCTGCATCTCGATCAACTCGAGGAAGTCCAGCGCGACGTCGCGCACTTGCTCGAACACGGATTGAACCCGCCGCCGGCCACCGCGCCCGCGCCGGAGGATAGCGCAGTTCCTGTTGCGGCATCGGCACAGAGCGAGAGTACATCCCGCGAGCAGATCGCTGAAGCAGCGTCTGGATAGCCCTTCCGAACATGACGTGAGGCGCATGCGTATTCTCCTCGTGTTTGCTTTGTTTGTGGGCGCGCTGCTGACTCTGTGGTGTGCTGCTGGGTATCTCTTCGCACCCGCGCAACAGATCGAAACTCGAACGGAGCTACAGCAGAGCCGAGACTCGGGACTGACAGATGCTGAAATTGCAGTTCATGTTTCACGAGTTGGTCGCCAAGGCCGCAATTGGGGATTTGCCGCTCTTGGTGCAGGCGCGGTTACCGGGGCCTCGTTGGTGGCTTTGGTTCTTTCTAGCAGGAGGAAGACGATGTGATCGTGCCTTACCTTGCCCGGCATCAAACCGCCGCCCCGGCTGGCTCGTCCGGCCAGCACTCACCATCGCGAATCGTAAATCAACAATCACTCCGTTGTGTCTGATCTAGCCGCACTGCAAACCCGACTTGGTTATTCCTTCCGCGACGAAAACTTGTTGCGCCTCGCGCTCACGCATCCGTCCGTGGCCCACGAACTCGGCGTGCCCGTCCAGCACAACCAGCGGCTGGAGTTCCTCGGCGACGCCGTGCTCCAGCTCGCCCTGACGCGCGAGCTGTACGAAAAATTTCCCGCCCAGGACGAAGGCCCGCTCACCAAGGGCCGCGCCAAGCTCGTCAACCGCCGCGCCCTTGGCGAGCACGGCCGCGCCGTGGAACTCGGCGCGCACCTGATCCTCAGCCGGGGCGAGGAGATTCACGGCGGTCGCGAGCGTTCCTCCGCGCTGGCCGACGCCTTCGAGGCCCTCGTCGGCGCGATCTTTCTCGATGGCGGCTACGACGCGGCGCGCGAATTTATCCTGCGCGAATTCAACCGCGCCTTTGGCGAACTGAACCACCTGCCCGTCCTCGAAAATCCCAAGGGCGAACTCCAGGAGTTCCTCCAGGCCAGCTCCAGCGAAGCCCCGCAGTATCAGGTCGCCTCCGCCACCGGCCCGGATCACGACCGCGTCTTCGAGTGCATCGTGCGCCATGCTGGCGTCGAACTCGCCCGCGGCACCGGCAAAAGCAAGAAGGCCGCGGAAAGCGACGCGGCGCTGGCGGCGCTGAAAAAGTTGAAGCTCGAAGCGGCGGAATCCAAAGCGTGAGCACCGCCCAATCATCCGAATGTCCGCTCGCCCAGGTTTGGCGTGCCACCGTCGCGCCGGGGCTTGATAGGGCCTTTTCCCTCATCCCATGAACTCCCTGTTCCACTCCGCCCGCCCGCTGCTCATCGGCGTCGTCCACCTCCAACCACTGCCCGGTGCGCCGCGCTTTGCCGGCAGCCTGCGGCGGGTGATTGATTTCGCCCTCGCCGACGCCCGCGCCTACGAACGCGGCGGAGCGCACGCGCTCTTCATTGAGAACTTTGGCGACGTTCCGTTCACGAAAACCAGCGTCGCTCCGGAAACCATCGCGGCCATGACCGCGACGGGCTGTGCTGTGCGCGCGGCGGTTACATTACCGATCGGCTTCAACGTCCTCCGCAACGATGCCCCGGCGGCGCTCGCCCTGTGCGCCGCCTGCGGCGGGAGTTTTGTCCGCGTCAACGTCCACAGCGGCGCGATGCTCACCGACCAGGGCATCATCGAAGCTGACGCCTACCACACGCTGCGCTATCGCGAAAGTGTCGCGCCTGGTACCGAGATTTTCGCCGATGTTCATGTCAAACATGCCGTCCCGCTCGGCGAGTGGACGCTCGAAGACGCCGCGCACGACACGCTGGAGCGCGGCTTGGCCGACGCGCTCATCGTCTCCGGCGTCGGCACCGGTCAGGCGGCGGACCTTGCGGACGTGGAGCGCGTCCGCCGCGCGTGCCCGAAGGCGAAGCTTCTGCTCGGCAGCGGTGTGAACGCGGCCAACGTGAAGAGCTACCTGCGTTTCGCGGATGGCGTCATCGTTGGCTCCTCGCTCAAGCGCGCGGGCAAACTTACCCATCCGGTTGATTCCCGCCGCGTCGCTGCGCTTGTCCGGGCGCTGCGCTGAAACCGGAGCGCCGAGCGCCGCCTCGGGGAGTTTCACCCGCAATCCAGGTCGAGCCGAGACGGTGCTCGGCGCTCCGGTTCTACACGGTCGGCGAAATTTCTTTCCTCCCGCCGCGCTCCCTCGGTTACATTCCCGCCATGCCTGCGCCTTTGCTCGAATTGAAGGACGTGATGAAACGCTACGCCGCGGCGGACGGCGTGAGTGCGCTGCCCGTGCTGAACGGTGTTTCGCTCACGGTGGCGCCGGGCGAAACGCTGGCCATCGTTGGCCCGAGCGGCTCGGGCAAGAGCACGCTGCTGCAAATCATCGGCACGCTCGACCGCGCCACCAGCGGCGCGGTGTTGCTCGAAGGCCAGGACCTCGCGGCGCTGGACGACCAGCGATTGGCCGAAGTCCGCAACCGGCAACTCGGTTTCGTTTTCCAATCCCACTTCCTCCTGCCGCAATGCACGGTTATCGAGAATGTCCTCGTGCCTACTTTGGCGAACCCCTCTCCCCGTCCGACGGGGAGAGGGCAGGGAGAGGGGAGTTCAGCCATTTCAAACGAATCAGCGTCAATGCGCGCCGAGCGCCTCCTCAAACGCGTCGGCCTCGGCGAGCGGTTGAACCACCGCCCCGGCCAGTTGAGCGGCGGCGAGCGGCAACGCGTGGCTGTGGTCCGCGCGCTGATCAATCAGCCGCAACTCCTCCTCGCCGATGAACCGACCGGCGCTCTGGATCACGCCTCCGCCACGGCGCTGGGCCAGTTGCTGACGGAATTGAACCGGGAGGAAGGCGTGACGCTCATCGTGGTGACGCACGCAACGGATCTGGCGCAGCGCATGGGCCGGGTGCTCGAACTGGCGGACGGGAAATTGCGATGAAACACCAAACACCAAACACCAAACACGAAAGAAACTTCAAACTTCAAACACCAAGCTGTGCGCGCTGGGGATTTGAGGTTTGGGGCTTGGTGCTTTTTTGGTGTTTGGTGTTTGGAGTTTGGTGTTTATGACGCTGCGCACTCTCATCCGCCGCAGCCTCCGCTTCCACTGGCGCGCGCATTTGGGCGTGGTGCTGGGCGCGGCGATTGGCAGCGCCGCGCTCATCGGCGCGCTCGTGGTGGGGGATTCGGTGAAACACACGCTGAAGTATCAGGCAGTGCGCCGCCTGCCGGGCGTCAGCGTGGCTTTAGATTCCGGCGATCACTTCTTTTCTGACGACTTGTTGCGGCGGATGATCAGGCTCGGCCAGCAGCAGGTGAATGTTCTCGCTGCCAAAGAGAATCAACGAACATGGGGTAACGGATTTACCGAATTCGAAAGTGTGACCGGCCTGCGTCTGGACGCGAGCGTGAAGAAAGCCGACGGCGCCGCTCAGGTTCGTCGTATTAACCTCTACGGCTATGGAGGGGATATATTGGAGCACATCCGTTCCGGCCAGAGGCCGTATGACCGTCCCCCACCGTTTCCCAGCGATGCCGTCTGGTTGAACCATGAGTTGGCGCAACAGTTGAACGCGAAGATTGGGGATGAATTGATATTCCGCATACCGAAACCCACGGCTCTTTCGCACGATGCAGCCATTTCACCTCGGAGCGACGCGACAACGGTCTTGCGACTTCGAGTCATTGGCATTTCAGCGAAGCGCGGCGACCCGGACACGCAGTGGCAAGAATGGTTCATAGACAAGGTCTCGATCGGCGAACCTCCCACGGAACTTGATCTTCATCCCTCCATAGGCCCAGCGTTAAACGCATTTATCGACATCACAAACCTCTTTGAAGCCGCAGCGGCTCTTGACAGCAAATGCAACTTCATTCTCGCCAGTCCGGCGTCACAAATGCGACAGCCGAACCTTTGGGATCGATATCGCTCCGCATCAGTCACAGCTCATAACCAAAAAAGCCTCAGGCCTATTTTGGGACTCGGTTGGACCAGGCGCGCAACCGGCAAGTCTGGCTTCTATGTCGGATCGCAAGAGACCTTGGAAACCGTCACACCATTATTCCATGGAGCATTCAACTTGAGCGACGCGCAGTTAAGTCTCACACGACCACGCGGCGGGCGAGCGGTTGAACTAAAAACTTCCCGCATTTTCTTGGATCCGCCCGTGATTCGCGCCGCGCTTGCTGCGGACATCAACGCACAGCCCGTTCTCACATACCTGGTCAATTTGATCACCGCCACCACAAATGCGACGCCTTACTCAATGGTCACTGCCGCAGACGCGCCGTGGACAAAGGCGGATTTGCGCGACGACGAGATTGTCGTCAGCCAATGGCTGGCGGAGGATTTGCAGGTGAAGCCGGGGGATGAGATCGCATTGGTGTATTTCGATCCCGAGTCGGGCGCGCGGCTGGTGGAACACACGAACACGTTTCACGTTCGCAGTATCGTGCCCATGGAAATGCCGTGGGCGGATCGTACGCTGATGCCGGACTTTCCCGGCATCGAAAAGGCCGAGAGCACGAGCGAATGGGACGCGGGCTTTCCGCTCACCTACAAGGTGCGCCCAAAGGATGACGAATACTGGCGGCAAAACCGTGGCACCCCCAAGGCCTTCATCACCCTCGCCGCCGGGCAGAAGATGTGGGGCAATCGTTTCGGCAACCTGACGGCGATCCGGTTTCCGGTGCCGACGAATGGAACGGCCGCCCTCACCCCGGCCCTCTCCCCCGGGGAGAGGGAGAATCGTTCGCCGGCTTTTGCGACGACCAAGACCGGTGATGGCTCGCCGGCTTCCGAGAAATCAAAAGCCGTCCAACGGCTGTCCCCTTTCCCCGGGGGAGAGGCTCAGGGTCAGGGCGAGCGTCGCACCAATCTGGTAGGGACGAGTTCCACCTCGTCCCAAGCTTCTTCCCCAAAAAATGGGGACGCGGTGGAACGCGTCCCTACCGAGGTCGAATCCTACCGCGCTGCGCTGGAGAAAAAAATCCTCGCCAATCTCAAACCGGAGGAACTCGGGCTGCGCTTCGAGCCGGTGCGCGAGCAGGCGCTCAAGGCGGCGGAGGAATCGCAGGACTTCGGCGGGCTGTTTCTCGGCTTCAGTTTCTTCGTCATCGCCGCGGCGCTGTTGCTGATGGCACTGCTGTTCTCGCTCGGCTTGGAGCAACGCGCGCCGGAGATCGGAACGCTGCTGGCCCTGGGTTTCACGCCCAGGCAGGTGCGGCAACTGTTGCTGCGGGAGGCAATGGTGCTCTCGCTGCTGGGCGGGATTATCGGTGCGTTGGGCGGATTGGGTTACGCCCGGGCGATGTTGCACGGCTTGACCACCATCTGGCGCGATGCGGTGGGGGCCACGGCGTTGAACTTCCACTCCACCGGTCAGACGCTGGTCATCGGAATCTTTGCGAGCACAGTTGTTTCGGTCCTGACCATCTGGCTGGCGCTGCGGAAATTCGTGAAGCGGCCCGCGCGGGAACTGCTCGTGGGCGAAGTTGGGGCGGAGGAGTCCAATGTCCAAAGTCTGAAGTCCAAAATCACCACGGCTGCGGCGCTGCTGGCGGGCGTGGCGCTCGCGGGTTGGGCGGTGGTGACCGGCGACACGGCGAATGCGGGAATTTTCTTCGGTGCGGGGGCGTTGGTGTTGATTGCGGGGTTGAGTTTTGCGAGTGCCCGGCTGGCGCAGGCGAGCGGAGCGCCGAGCACCGGCTCGGCGCGAACCGTCACCCGCAGTCAACGAGCCGAGCCCGTGCTCGGCGCTCCGATAAATGCGGCCTTGCTGGCATTGCGCGGGTGCGCGCGGCGGCGGAAACGGAGTCTCGCCACCATCGCCATGCTGGCGAGCGGGAGTTTCCTGATCGTGAGCATTGGCGTGTTCCGACTGGATGCGAATCGTGATGCGTCCAAGAAGACCTCCGGCACGGGCGGCTTTGCGTTGATCGGGGAGACGACGATGCCAGTGGTTCACGATTTGAACACCGCATCCGGGCGGGATTTTTTTGCGCTAAGCGAGCGCGATCTCCAGGGCGTGAGCTTCGTGCCGTTTCGGGTCAAGGAGGGCGACGAGGCGAGTTGTTTGAATTTGAATCGCGCACAGAAGCCGCGCCTGCTGGGAGTGAAACCGGAGTTGCTGGAAGGGCGCTTCAGTTTCGCAGGCATGATCCACGGCCCGCCGCGTGAGTTGAAATGGAATTTGCTGCGGCCGCCGCCGGCGAGCGTGAACCCGGCCAGCGACGTACCGCTCGTCCCGGCGATTGGCGACGCAAATTCAGTTCAGTGGGCGATGGGCAAGAAACTCGGCGACACGATTGACTTTACCGATGCGCAGGGGCGTCCGTTCAGAGTTTGGATCGTCGCCACGGTGGCGAATTCCATCCTACAGGGAAATTTGTTGATAGACGAAACGGAGTTCGTGAAGCGATTCCCCGGCGAGAGCGGGTATCGAATGTTCCTGCTGGACGCGCCGTCGAACGCCGTGTCGCAGGTGTCGGCCACGTTGTCGCGGGCGATGCAGGATGTGGGGCTGGAACTGACGCCCGCGCCGCAGCGGCTCGCGCAGTTCAACGCGGTGCAGAACACGTATCTCGGCACGTTCCAGGTGCTCGGCGGCTTGGGGTTATTGCTTGGGAGCGTCGGATTGGGCATCGTGGTGTTGCGCAATGTGCTGGAGCGGCGCGGCGAGTTGGCGGTGCTGTTAGCGGTGGGTTTCCGCAAGCCGCAAGTGCAACGGTTACTGCTGCTGGAAAACGGCGCATTGCTTGCCGCCGGCTTGGCTTTGGGGGTGGGCGCGGCGGCGGTGGCGGTGTTGCCGGCGTTACTTGCGCCGGATGTCGAGTTGCCTTACGCCTCGCTGGCACTCACGCTGACCGTTGTGCTGGCCAACGGCGTGCTGTGGACTTGGGTTGCGACGCGCTTTGCGGTGCGCGGGGATTTGCTGGCGGCGTTAAGAAACGAATAATGGGGCGCGGGCTGCGTTGAGCGCGGTTCGACATCGGATGGCTGCTTGATTGAACACGGAGACTGAAACTTGGCTTTCGAAATAATGTGAATGAAGACCTGCTTGACCAGTCTGCTGATGCTCCTGGCGTTCGCCGCGGTGGCGGAAACCAAATCGCTTTACCAAAACGATTTTGAAAAAACCGAGCCGGGCAAAGTGCCGGACGAGTTTATGGTGCTGGGCGGCGACTTTGCGGTGAAAGCCGACGGCACGAACAGGGTGTTGGAGTTGCCCGGCGCGCCGCTGGATAGCTTCGGCTGTCAGTTCGGCCCGGCGGAAAGCGCCGGCGTGGCCGTGACCGGACGCGTGCTGGGCACGGCCAAAGGCCGGCGGGCCCCGACATTCGCGCTCGGGCTCGGCGGCGTGGGCGGATGGAAATTGCAGATTGCGCCCGCGAAGAAAGCGCTGGAGTTGCTGAAGGATCAGGAGGTCAAAGCCAGCCAGCCATTCGATTGGAAGTCGGGCGTGTGGACACGGCTCCGGCTTCAGCTTCGCAAGGTCAAGGAGGGCGCGTGGAAGATCGAGGGCAAAGCCTGGCCGGCGGACGAATCCGAACCGAAGGCTTGGCAGATCAGCGCGGACGATGCGGAAGAACCACTGGTCGGCAAGGCTTCGTTGCTGGGCAGCCCGTTTGCCGGGACGCCGATCTGGTTCGATGATCTGGTGGTGGAGCCGGTCAGATGAAACGGGATGCGTGATCCGTAAAATCTGAAGTCCTTCCGCCCGCTTCCACGTTTGCAGATCGCGATTCATAATTTACGGTCCACGCTCTGCGCTTGGTTTTTCCCTCCGCTGCCGCATAATCCGCCCCCACATGCAATTCATCAGTGACATTTACCGGGCGAAGGCTTTGCTCCGTCGGCCCGTGATTTCTCTGGAGTTTTTCCCACCCAAGACCGACGAAGGCGACAAGGCACTGCTGGAGAAACATATTCCCGCGCTCATGCAGGCGGGGCCGGATTTTTGCTCCGTGACCTACGGTGCCGGCGGCAGCACGCGCGACAAGACGCTGATGATCGTGGATCGCATCCATCGCGAACACAAACTCACCGCCCTGGCGCATCTGACGTGCGTCAATCACACCCGCGAACAAGTGGGCGAACTGCTGCAGAAAATCAAGGCAACCAACTGCCACAACATTCTCGCGCTGCGGGGCGATCCGCCGGGTGGCGGAGAATTTCAGGCGACGCCCGGCGGCTTCGAGTATTCCGCGCAGTTGGTGCAGTTCATTCGCGAGCAGAACGGATTCAACATCGGCGTCGCCGGTTTTCCCGAAGGCCACATTGCCTGCCGGCAAGGCAAACATGCCGACTGGCAGCACTTGAAGGAAAAGGTCGAGGCGGGCGCGCATTTCGTCCTGACGCAGTTGTTTTTCGACAACGCGGATTATTTCGAGTTTCGGGACCACCTCACCGGACGGCTTGGCGTGAACGTGCCGCTTGTGCCCGGGGTGATCGCCATCGTGAGCGCCCCCGGCATCAAGAAGTTCACCCAGCTTTGCGGCGCGAAGATTCCGCCCGCGCTCGCCGCACGATTGGACGCCATCGGGACGGACGACGCGGCGGCGGTCGAGTTCGGCATTGAGTACGCGACGCAGCAATGCGCGGAACTCCTCAAGGCCGGCGTGCCGGGACTGCACTTCTACACGCTGAACAAGGCGGCTTCCACGGTCCGGGTTTTGCAAAACCTGGGGCTGGCTTGAGGGGGCGTCATCGGCCTTCCGGGCGGACGACCCGCCGGCAAGCCACGCCGCTTTTTTGCCAATCGGCGGGTAGTGTTGACGCGCGAACTGCGGCAAAGTCACCCTCGCGCATCAATGATCGGGAACGGGAAATTTCTTGGCCGCTGGCTGCCGGGCGTGGTCGCTTTGGCGGGTCTCGCCGTGCTGGCGCTCTGGTGGGGTTCCCATTTGGAAGGTGGCCTCAAGCTGCGCATCCCCGGTACGGACGCTGCGCCCGGCGGCGAATCTGGCGGCAGCAATCCAGTTCTGGCCGGTCAACTGATTCCCGGCGAAGGCAAGCCTGCCGAACTCCCCGGCGCGTGGCCGCAGTTCCGCGGCCCGAAACGCGACGGCATGACGGCAAGTAGTGAAAAACTGTCGCGCGATTGGAAGGCGTCGCCGCCGCGCGAGTTGTGGGGAATGGATTTGGGCGAAGGTTACGCCGGCGCGGCCATCTCGGCCGGGCGCGTGTTCATCTTCGACTACGATCGCGACGCCAAGCAGAGCGCGCTGCGCTGTCTTTCGCTCGCCGACGGAAAGGAAATCTGGCGCTACGCTTACCCGCTCACCATAAAACGCAATCACGGCATGACCCGCACCGTGCCCGCGGTGACGGACAAGTTGGTGATCGCCCTCGACTCGAAGTGCAATGTGTTCGCGCTCGACGTGGCGACCGGCGAATTGAAATGGACTGCGAGTCTTGTTCGCGAATTCGGTGCCGCCGTGCCTGAATGGTATGCCGGTCAATGTCCGCTCGTGGATGCCGAGCGACTCATCCTCGCGCCCGGCGGCAAGAACGCTTTGCTCGTCGCGCTCGATTTGGCCAACGGCAAACCCATCTGGCAGACGCCCAATTCGCACGATTGGAAGATGACGCACTCATCCATCATGCCGCTGGAGTTCGGCGCGCGACGGCAGTTCGTTTACTGCGCCAGCAAAGGCGTGGTCGGCGTGGATGCGACCGATGGCAAGTTGCTGTGGGAAACCACCGATTGGAAAATCAGCATCGCCACCGTGCCGACGCCGTTGCCCATGCCGGAAGGAAAAATCTTTCTCACGGGCGGCTACGGCGCGGGCAGTATGATGCTTCAGTTGGAAAACAAAGACGGAAAGCTGACGCCCGAAACTTTGTTCAAACTTCCACCCGAAGTCTTCGGGGCGACCCAGCACACGCCGATTCTTAGAGACGGCTTCCTCTACGGCGCGCGGGCCGACGGTCGCTTTGTCTGCGTCGGCCTCGACGGTAAAGTCGTCTGGGCCAGTAGCCCAACCGACACCTTCGGGCTCGGCTCATTTCTCATCGCGGGCGATTTGATTTACGCCGTGAACGACTCCGGCAAACTCCGTCTCTTCGAGGCTTCGGCTGCCAAGTTCAATCTCCTGGGCGAAATTCAGCCGCTCACCAATCGCGAATCCTGGGCGCCCATGGCCCTGGCGGGCAACCGGCTGCTGCTCCGCGATTTGACCCGGCTCGTTTGTCTCGACGTTTCATCGAAGTAGCTCGGCGCTTGGCCGTGCGCGAGCCAATAAACGCCCAGCCTTTGGCAAGCAAAAGCGAGCCGATTTCACCGCGCCAGCCTAGCTTCCCGTGACAGTCAACGATGCACCGGGACCGCAGGGATGAAGGCCGGCGCATTTTTGTTTTTGCGGCATGAACACAGCCGACGAAAAAAACCGCGCCAACCGGCGTGAGTTTCTGCGTGGCGGTGCGCGCTATGCGCTGCTCACCACGCTGGCAGCGGTGTCGGCCACCCTCTTCAAGCGCAGCGGCGGAAAAATCTCCGGCCAGACTTGCGTCAACCAAGGCATCTGCTCCGGCTGCTCCGCCTACGCAGGCTGCGGTCTGCCGCAGGCGCTGTCGCGAAAGCAAATCCAAGGAGACCGAACTTCATGAAACGCGAATTCGATCTTTCTTCGCGCCGCAAATTCTTCCGCGATGCCGCCGCCTCGATGGCGATCTTGAATGTCATCGCGAACCAACGCGCCGATGCCGGCGAGGCCGCGCCGAAAAATCCTTTCGCCTACGACGTCTCGCACCTCCAGAAAACCGATCCTAAGCTGCTCGCTTACGAGGAAAAATCCCGACTCAAAGCACCGCATGCCGAGGCCAAACGGATCACGATTGGCGCGGACGACACGCTCCACGTTTGCTCGGGAAATTATCTCACCGCAATGAAGCCCAGCGGCGAGACCGTGATGGAGATTGCCGCCAGTGAACCGACGCGTTGCTGCGCGCTCGCGAAAGACGGCACGATTTATCTCGCCGTGCGTGATCACATCGAAGTCTTCGATGCCAAAGGCCAGCGCAAAGCCGTTTGGGAATCGCCCGGAAAAAAGCCTTGGCTCACGGGGATCACCGTCGCGGAGAACGATGTCTTCGTTGCCGATGCCGGCAATCGCCTCATCCTGCGCTACGACCGGTCCGGCAAACTCGTGCGCCGCATCGGCGAGAAGGATAAGGACCGCAACATCCCCGGCTTCATTATTCCGAGTCCCTTCTTCGAGGTGGAACTCGCCCGCGACGGATTGCTCCGCGTGAACAATCCCGGCCGCCATCGCATGGAGCTTTACACTACCGACGGCGACTTCGAGGGCTCGTGGGGCGTGACCGCGATGGGCATCACGGGCTTCTGCGGTTGCTGCAATCCGATCAATTTCACCCTGCTGCCCGACGGCAAATACGTGACCTGCGAGAAAGGTTTGCCGCGCGTGAAAATCTACAGCGCGACCGGCGAATTCGAATCCGTCGTCGCCGGCGTGGAAACGTTTTCCGAAAACGCCCGCGCTTGCGGTCCATCCGATTGCACGGCAGGCGGGCTCGACGTTGCGGTGGATTCGCAGGGCCGCATTTACACTTTGGACATCGTCACCGGCGACATCCGCGTGATGCAACGCAAGGCATGAGCGACCAACCGAAATCCGAACCCACGACGCGCCGCACCTTCCTGCGCAACGGCGCGCGGATTTTCGGCATCACTGGGTTGGCCGGACTCGGCGGCGTGTTGGCCAGCCGCACGAAAGCCGAGGATTGGGTTTGGCAGCTTGATCCCGATAAATGCGTTCGCTGCGGTAACTGTGCGACCAACTGCGTGCTCGAACAATCCGCCGTGAAATGCGTTCACGCCTTTGCGATGTGCGGTTACTGCAATCTTTGCACCGGCTACTTCGAGCCCGAGCCGAACGCGCTCACGACCGCCGCCGAAAACCAGCTTTGCCCCACCGCCGCCATCAAACGCACGTTCGTCGAAGATCCGTATTACGAATATACGATTGACGAATCGCTTTGCATTGGCTGCGCGAAGTGTGTCGAGGGTTGCAATCGTTTCGGCAACGGATCGTTGTTCCTGCAAATCCGCCACGACCGTTGCGTGCATTGCAACGAATGCGCCATCGCGCGCACCTGTCCAACCGATGCCTTCCGCCGCGTGCCCGCAAGCCAGCCGTATCTGCTCAAGACCAAGCACGCCCACTGAGATGAAACTCCTCCTCCATCGTAGCAGCCGACGTGAGGAGGCTCTGTTTCGACAGGTTTCGCAATCCAAAATCGCATGCGGTTGTGCTCGTGCCGAAGTTTCATTGGTAATCTCTCCCTCACCCCGGCCCTCTCCCGCTGGGAGAGGGAGAATCGCTCGCCGCGTCCTTCAAGAGCCAGCGACTGGATTCGCACGACAATCTGTCGAGCAACCTGAACTTTCGAATCGCTGTCCCCTCTCCCTCAGGGAGAGGGTCAGGGTGAGGGTGAGCGCAACGATTCTGACATTGGCAGTGATAGCTTTGACGACACTTACTGCCTTTGCGGAACAACGCTTCCCGCCGCCGGATTTCACAGAGACCAATCATCTCATCCCGACGACCACCACGCCGCCCGCGCGCTCTGAGTGGCTGCAATACCTCGATGTCGCGGTGTTATTCGCCAGCCTCGGCGTCGCCGTGTGGTTAGTTCACAAACAACGTTCCCGTCGCGGACTCTTCTGGCTCGGCATCTTCTCGCTCGCCTACTTCGGCTTCTGGCGAAAAGGCTGCGTCTGTGCCATCGGCGCACCGCAAAACATCATCCTCGGCCTGTTTGATTCGAATTACGCCGTGCCGCTCACGGTCATCGCGTTCTTCGCTGCGCCGCTCGTCGTCGCGCTGTTTGCGGGACGCGCTTTCTGCGCCGGCGTTTGCCCGCACGGCGCGTTGCAGGATTTGCTGCTGATCAAACCGCTCAAAGTTCCCGCCTGGCTTGAACACGCGCTGGGCGTCCTGCCGTTCATCTTCCTCGGCTTTGGCCTCACGTTCGCGGCCACGGGCACGGGCTTTCCCATCTGCCGTTACGATCCCATCGTGCCGATCTTCCGGCTCAATGGCCCAGGCCTGCTCATTTTTCTCGCCGTCATCACGCTGGTGCTCGGCATGTTTGTCGGTCGGCCCTACTGCCGCTTTCTCTGCCCTTACGCTGCGCTGCTGAAACTAGCCTCGCTCACCTCGAAATGGAAAATCCGCGTCACGCCAGACGTATGCACGCAATGTCAGCTCTGCGCGAACTCCTGTCCGTTCGGTGCGATGCGCGAGCCGTCGGCTGACAAAGCCGATCTAAAACTTCTCGGGCCCGACCGCCGCCGCCTCGCATGGTCGCTGGTGCTTGTGCCGGTGCTGGTCGCCGGCGGAGCGCTCATCGGCAGCCAGCTCGCGTTGCCGGTTTCCAAACTGAATCCGACCGTCGCACTCGCTGAGCGCTACTTGCAGCAACAGAAGAATCCCGTGAACTACGGGGTGATGACGCCGGAAGCGCTGGGTTTGCAACGCGCCGAACACGATCCCGAAACGCTGCTGAAATCCGCGACCGATCTTCGCCATCGCTTCTGGCTCGCGTGCCTGATCTTCGGCGGTTGGACCGGGCTGGTCATCGGTGTGAAGCTCGTGAGTCTTTCGTTGCGCACGACGCGGACGGATTGGGAGCCGGATCGCGGCGCGTGCTTTGCCTGCGCACGTTGCTTCCGCTCGTGCCCGCAGGAGTTGATTCGAATCGGCCAAGCGCCATCAACGGCAACCGCAACGCCAATGCCTACCGCTGCGTCGGCAAAAGCATGACGACACCAGCCACAAGATTGCCCGGTGGTTCGGACGCAAAGCAACAAGCGCCCGAGGTCGCCGCGCGTCCGTGGCTGTCGCTGGAGCGCGCGGCGTGGATCGCTGCGTTCTTCTGCCTGCTCGTCGGCGGCTACATGCTTTATCAACACGCGCTGGCATCCGAGCGCGATCCATGGAAATCGCCACAACTGCTCGCGCTGAAGGAAAAACTCCGCGCGACGCCGACAGATGAATCGGTCAAAACGGAAATCCGCCGGCTCGATCTGGAATTTCGTCAGCGCTACAAACGGCGGCTCGCGCTGGATGCCACGGGCGGCTGGCTCTTGGTTGGCGGTGTGGCGATGCTGCTGCTCGCGGCGCGACCGAGCGTGAAGTGGCAAACGCCGCCGTGGCTGCCGAAGTTGCGTCCGAACGCGGCCAACGAAGCGCGGCTGCTCTCCACGCAAGCTCGCTGGGCCGTGGCTGTAACGGGAGCGATCTGCGGCGCGGGATTGCTCACGCTCGCGCTCGCGGCAAGTTCACCACTTCCGAAATCAGCCGCGGAACTCGACAAGCTTCTCAGCAAAGGCGGCGAGAGTGAAACCGCGGCCAGCTTGCCCACACTCGCTGAGTTCGAACGCAACTGGCCGCAATTCCGCGGCATGAATGGCGGCGCGACGACCAATGAACTCGGCTTCGACGCCAAGTCCGCGAGCGTGATTTGGAAAACGCCCGTGCCGGCGCCGGGCTTCAACTCGCCCATCGTCTGGAGCAACCGCATGTTCTTCTCCGGCGGCGACGCGACGAAGCGCGAAGTGTTTTGCTTCGATGTCGCCGACGGGAATTTGCTCTGGCGGCGCGCGATCGAAAACGTTCCCGGCGCGCCCGCCAAGTTGCCGGAGATTCCCGAAGCGACTGGTTGCGCCGCACCGACGATGGCGACGGATGGCCGTCGCGCGTTCGTGATGTTTGTCAGCGGAGAATTGGCAGCGCTGAACTTTGATGGCTCGGTCGCGTGGGCGAAACATCTCGGCGTGCCGAAGAACATGTATGGCCAGGCGTCGTCGCTCGCTATCGCGCCGGGGAAATTGATCGTGCAGCTCGATCAAGACGACGGCGCGCCGGGCGGCTCGAAGCTGCTCGCTTTCGATACGACGACGGGCCGGCAAATTTGGGAGCGCGCAAAGCCGACGCACGAATCGTGGGCCTCACCGATCATCGCCTACGCGGCCAAGCCGCAGATCATTTCACTCGCGTTGCCGTCCGTGATGAGCCACGCGCTGGCCGACGGCAGCGAGCTTTGGCGCGCGGATTTGATGGGCGGCGAGGTCACGCCGTCGCCGATTTTCGCCGGCGGTTTGGTAATCGCCGTGAATCCGTCCGGCTCGCTGGTCGCCATCCGCCCGGACGGCGCGGGCGACGTGACGAAGTCGCACGTCGCATGGACGGTGGAAGAAAGCATTCCCGATGTGACGAGCCCGGTGAGCGATGGCGAATTCGTTTTCGCGGTCACGAGTTCCGGCAATCTCGCAGCCTTTGGCGTGAAGGACGGAAAGGTTGTCTGGCAAAAGGGATTGGAGCTGGAAGTGCAGTCGTCGCCGGTGATCGCCGGGAAACAACTTTTCGTTCTAGGCAAGAATGGGGATTTGATTTCCGTTGCGGCTGTTCGCGAATTCAAGGAACTGGGCCGCGCGAAATTTGAAGACACGTTTCACGCGAGTCCAGCGTTTGCCGACGGCCGGATGATTTTACGCGGGGCGACGAATCTTTGGTGTTTGGGGAAAACGAAATGAAAACCACGGATGAACACGGATGTTCAGGTGGAGCGCGGCTGTGGTCGCAGACCCAGCCGCAGCGCTGCAGATGTTCGGGCGTGCTGCGACTGGTGCTTCGCACACAGTCGCGCTCCTTGAAATCGTGTTCATGCGCGGTTGAAGATTTTCATGTCCATTGACTTAACATTTGCCGAGCAGACCGTGGCGCGCGTGGGCCGCAAGCCGGACGCGGTGATCCCGATCTTGCAGGCGTTGCAGGAGCATTACGGCTATCTGCCGGAGGAGGCGCTGCGGCGCGTGTGCGAGCGGAGCGACATCACGCCGGCGGCCATCGCAGGCGTCGCGTCGTTCTACGACATGTTCCGCTTCTCGCCGACAGGCAAGCACATCGTGCGCATTTGCCGCGGCACGGCGTGTCACGTCGCCGGCGCGGAACGCATCGAGGATGCATTGCGGCGGCTTTTAAAAATCCCAGCCGGCTCGGATACGGATCGCGATCGGCAATTCACCATCGAACAAGTCGCGTGTCTCGGCACCTGCACGCTCGCGCCGGTGGTGAAAGTTGGCGAGGCGACGCTGGGCCACGTCAACGCCGAGGCCCTGCCCAACACGCTGCAAAATGTTTTGGCCGAGCTCGCGGCCGCGTCGGCGAAGACAGATACGGAGGCGATTGAAACTCGCGTAGCTGCGGACGGTGCGATCGAAGTTCACGTCGGCCTCGGCTCGTGTTGCATGGCGAAGGGCAGCGACAAATTGTTTCACGCGTTGAAGCACGAAGCCGCCGCGCACGGAAAGAAAGTGGTGGTGAAACGCGTCGGCTGCGTGGGCATGTGTCATCGCACGCCGATGGTCGAGGTGTCGTCGCCGGGCGGGAACGGATTGTTCTACGCTGATCTCGCGGCGACGCAGGCGGGCAATCTTTTGCAGCAACATCTCAAACCGCGCGGCTGGCAACGGCTCAGTCACACGTGGAAGCGGATGTTGGACGGCTTGCTGCTGGATGATTATCGCGCGCAACGCAACGTGCAGCGCTTCTCGATGAGCAAGCGCGACCCGAACGTGCGCGCGTTTCTCGGTCGCCAGATGCACATCGCGACGGAACATTTTGGGCGGCTCGATCCGCTGGATTTGGATGAGTATCTCGCCCATGGTGGATTTGGCGCGTTGGCGAAATGTTTGGGTGCTGGAGTTGACGGCGCGTTTCCCCTCACCCCGGCCCTCTCCCGTGGGGAGAGGGAGAATCGCTCGCCGGTTTTGGAGAAAGTGGAGACCGGGATTCACGCGGTCAGCATACGAGAAAAAGAAAATACGCAAACGCTGTCCCCTCTCCACGGGGGAGAGGGTCAGGGTGAGGGCGAGCGTACCGAACAATCTGAAGTCCGAAATTCGAAATCCGAAACCAGTCAGAGCCGACTTACGTCGGCTGCTACAAGAGATGAGATCATTTCCGCAATCGAGAAGTCTGGGCTGCGCGGGCGCGGCGGGGCGGGATTTCCGACTGGCCAAAAGTGGCGCGTCGTTTCGCAACAAGCGAATCCAACGAAGTACGTGATCTGCAACGGCGACGAAGGCGACCCCGGCGCGTTCATGGATCGGATGATTCTCGAATCGTTCCCGTTCCGCGTGATCGAAGGATTGATGATTGCGGCGGTGGCGGTTGGTGCGAGCGAGGGGATTTTCTACATCCGCCACGAGTATCCGCTGGCGGTGAAACGCGTGCGCGCGGCGATCGCGGAGTTGGAGAAGCGTGGGTGGCTCGGCGAGAAACTGCTGGGCGTGGGTGGCCCGTTCAAACTCTCGGTGTTCGAAGGCGCGGGTGCGTTCGTCTGTGGAGAGGAGACGGCGCTCATCGCTTCTGTCGAGGGCCAGCGCGGGATGCCGAAGTTGCGACCGCCGTTTCCGGCGCAAGAAGGACTTTGGGGCAAGCCGACGCTCATCAACAATGTCGAGACGCTTGCGATGGTGCCATGGATTCTGCGCAACGGCGCGGAGAAGTTTGCGGCCATCGGCACGGCGAAGAGCAAGGGAACGAAAGTTTTTGCGCTCGCGGGAAAGATTCGACGCGGCGGGCTCATCGAGATTCCGATGGGCACGACGATTCGCGAGATCGTCGAAGAGATCGGCGGCGGCGTGGGCGACGGGCGGAAGTTTAAAGCGGTGCAGATCGGCGGGCCGAGCGGCGGTTGCGTGCCGGCGCGGTTGGCGGACACGTCGGTGGATTTTGAGAGTTTGCGCGACATCGGCGCGATCATGGGCAGCGGCGGGCTCGTGGTGCTCGACGACACGAGTTGCATGGTGGACATCGCGCGTTACTTCCTGCAGTTCACGCAGGATCAGTCGTGCGGCAAGTGCACTTTCTGTCGCATCGGCACGAAACGGATGCTCGATTTGCTCGACCGCTTCTGCACCGGCAAGGCGAACCGGCAGCATCTGGAAGAACTGGAGCGGCTCGCGCATCAGGTCGGCGCGGGAAGTTTGTGCGGACTCGGCAAGACCGCGCCGAATCCAGTGCTGACGACGCTGAAATATTTCCGCGACGAATACGAAGCGCATCTGCAAGGCCGCTGTCCGGCGAAGAAATGCAGCGCGCTCATTCACTACACGATCAACACGGATTGCACCGGCTGCACGATCTGCGCGCAGCATTGCCCGGTGGACGCCATCCCGATGACGCCTTACCAACAGCACGTCATTGACGATGCGAAATGCACGAGATGCGATACGTGTAAACGAGTTTGCCCGGAAGAAGCGGTGGAGGTTGCGTGAAAATGACGAATGACGAAGCACGAATGACGAAAGAAGCGCGAAATCCGAAATCCGAATCGTTCGGGCGCGATATTTCCTTTCGAGCTTGGGCATTTGGATTTCTTTCGTCATTCGTCATTCGGATTTCGTCATTTCGATCATCAGGCAGACAATGAGTTCCGTATTCACCATTACGATTGACGGCCGACCGGTGGAAGTTCAGCCCGGCGAGAGCGTACTCGCGGCGGCGCGGAAGCTGGCGATTGATATTCCGACGCTGTGCTATCTGGAAAAGTGCGGACCGCTGAACTCGTGTCAGGTCTGCCTCGTGAAATCGAACGGCAAGCTTGTGCCGTCATGCGGGACGAAAGTTGCGCCGGGAATGGCGATTGAGAGCGAGACGGAGGAAGTTCACGAAGCACGGCGCACCGCGCTCGAGCTTTTGTTCAGCGATCACGTGGGCGATTGCCTTTCGCCGTGTCATCGGCTGTGTCCGCTCGGGCTGAACATTCCGGTGATGCTGCGACACGTCGCGGCGGAACGTTTGGACGAGGCGGCCATTGTGGTGCGGCAAGCGATGCCGTTGGCGGGAATTCTCGGGCGGCTTTGTCATCATCCGTGCGAGCAAGGTTGCCGGCGCGGCAACTGGGATGACCCGGCGGCGATTCGTGACATGGAACGCGTGGTAGCGGATCACGATTGCAAATCTGCCACACCCTACACGCCGCTCTGCAATCCAGCTTCGGGCAAAAGCGTGGTCATTGTCGGCGCCGGTCCGACGGGGCTGACAGCAGCATTTTATCTCGCGCGCAACGGGCATCGCGTCACCGTGTGCGACCGCGCGAACGAGGCGGGCGGTTCGTTGCGCGAAGTTCCGGAGCAGACGTTGCCGGCGAGCGTGCGCGCGGACGAAATTGCGACGCTCACGCGCATGGGAATTGAATTCAAGCTCGGCGTCGAGCTGGGGCGCGAAGTGACGTCCGAGGGGTTGACGCGCGGTTTCGATGCGATCCTGCTGACTGTTGGCGAGCTGACGCTTCAAGATGTGCCGAAGCTCGGCGTACCCATGGCGGGCAAGTTGGTGAAGACCGATCCGAACACCAGCCAGACGCACGTGGAGCGGGTTTTCGCGGCGGGCAGTTGCGTGCGTCCGCAGAAGCAGTTGGTCAAAGTAATGGCCGAGGGGCGCGCGACGGCCGAGTGTGTGCATCGTTTCCTGATCGGCAAACCGGTGCGGCGACCGGAGAAGCCGTTCACGAGCATGATGGGCAAGCTCGCGCCGGCGGAGCTGAAGACGTTCATTCTCGCGAGCAAAGCGGGCGGCAGCGTTTCGCCGTGCGATCGTTGCGCGGGGCACTCGAAGGCGGAGGCGGCGACGGAATCCTCGCGCTGCCTGCATTGCGATTGCGCGTCGTCGGGCAACTGCGTGCTGCAACATTACGCGCAGGTTTACAGCGCGGACGCGAACCGCTTTCGTACCGAGCGCCGCAAATACGAGCAGCAGGAGCAGCCGGGTGGGATTATTTTCGAGCCGGGCAAGTGCATCGTGTGCGGCATCTGCGTGAAGCTGGCCGAGATGGCCGCAGAGCCGCTGGGGCTGACGTTCGTTGGCCGCGGCTTTGACGTGCGTGTATCCGCGCCGTTTGATCAGACGATTGAGGAGGGCTTGCAGAAAGTCGCGGCCGAGTGCGTCGAGCAGTGTCCGACGGGGGCGCTTGTGTTTGCCGAAAAGAAGCTTGCCCAAGGAACCTAGACTGCGGATGTAGGTAGCAATAGGTCAGCTTTGAACACCTCGTCGCGGCGTCTGTCGATTCAACGTGGGGACGTGAGAAGAACCGAGCGACATGCGACACAAGATGATCCTCCAAGCTGATCCGTCAACCGTTGTCACTCTGCACCCGCGTCGTGTGCATCCGCGTAGGCGTTGGCTGTTGATTGTCGCATTGAGCACGGCAGTTCCTGTGTTACTAGCGTGTACGTTCTTTCCTGCATATTGGGATGATGCTGAGATCGGGAATGGATTGGAAACGGAACACTGGGACGGAATACCGCGTTTCGTGGAAACTGTCCTTCCAAAGACTAGCATCCCGAAGAACTCAACAATTCGTCAGCGAATTTGCATCACGAGCGCGGACCTTTGGAGTCGATATGGCTGGAAGCTCGCGGCAAAGCGCTCCTTTTCCGCTACGCCCAGCCAAGTGTGCAACATTCGAGACTCGTTGACTGAATGCATGAAGCTCACAGGCACAAGGTATCTGATTGCGCACGAGGTTGAATTTGTCAGTTTTGGGCATACAAATGTCTTGAACGGTGAGGAATGGGTGAAAGCGTTTGAGGAAGCACTTCAAAACAATCGACCACATTGCTGGCGCTGGGTTGCAGGGTGGCATCACTGGGGGAAAATTTACTGCTGATTCGCGAAAGCTCCCGGCTGGTGAAGGTTGTCCCTCCCACCCGACTGGCGGATTACCAAAAAGCCGGCTTGGTCAGTGCCTCATATGTCACTCTAGGGAATTCGTCGCAACCGCTATTGTCGCCGAAGTAGGCATCGCCAGCCGGCTCAAATGGCGTTGGAGGAGTTGATCCAAAAGAAGCTTGCCGCTGTGAATTCTGGCGGTGCAAACTTTGAGCATGGCAATCCTGCAGAACACGGCCAAGCGCCTTAAACCCAAAGAGCGCTTCAATTGGATTGTCAGTGATATTTACCGGCGGCTCAGAGTTTTGAAGCTGGAATGGCAGGCCAAAATCACAGGGCGCGGCTACTACTGCACGGCGCTGCACGGCGAGTCCGAATACAACATCACCATAAACTCAGACCGCACGGTTTCCTGCAATTGCCAGGATTACGAGGGCCTGGGGCACATCGGTGATCTGCGAAAGAATTCGTTCGAGGAGATTTTCCGCGGGTCGGTGGCGCAGAAACTTCGCGATGATCTGGCCAAGGGCATCATGCCGATTCCGACCTGCGTGCGGTGCGGGGATTTGAAGCGGCTGGCGCGCGGGCAGAAACCGCCGCCGATCAAGCTGCCGCAGCGCGGGATGCTTTTGGAAAACACGGTGCGCTGCAACGTGGACTGCACGGGTTGCGCGAGAGAGACGGCGGCAAGTTTGCGCGTGGACAAGCAGTTGAACATGGCGCTCTCGGACATGGAGCAGATGGGCGATCTCATGGCGAAGCTGGGGATGAAACAGATTTTTTATCTGAACTTGGGCGAGCCATTTCTTTCACCGACCGTTGGTCAGGAGCTACCGATGTTGCGGAAGAAGAACCCGGATTGCCGCATCGTGACTTCGACGAATGGGATTCTGCTGAACACGGACGCGAAGCGCGAGGCGGCGCTGAATTTCAGCCACATTTTCTTTTCCGTTCACGGCATCACGGACGAGATGTGTGAGAAATACATGCATCGCGGGAACTTCGCGAAGGCATACGAGGCGATGCAGGCGATGGCGGAATTCCGCAATGCGCGCGGGTTGACGCAGCCGATTCTGGAGTGGAAGTATCTTTTGTTTAACTGGAACGATCATCCGCGGCACATCGAGCGGGCGATTGAGATGGCGCGCGCGGCGAAGCTGGATTTCATTTCGTTCTGGCCGACGAACAATCCGTTCTACGGCGTGTCGTGGCGCTGGCGGTTGGGGATGCTCAAGCATATCGGCGTGGCGAGTTGGAAGGGGCGCGAGGTGGATTTGCGGCCGGAGGGGCAGCGCGGGACGCCGACGCATCCGTATTTGGAGGCGGTAGCGGCGGGGGCGTGAGCCGGGTGATAAGACGAATGGGATGCAGCAGACGGATAGGGCGAACAAAAACCTTTTTCGCCTGCGGAGCTTCGTGTTGAATTCCTCTGCAAATGAGCCAAACACATCCGTTGACGACGACGACCTTTGAACTGCCTGGCTATCGCGTGGTCAAATCGTTCGGTGTGGTGCGGGGGATCGTAGTGCGGTCACGGTCCATCGTAGGGAACATCGGCGCGGGGATTCAGGCGATTTTCGGCGGGAATATTTCCCTCTATACGGAACTGTGCGAACGGGCGCGGGAGGATGCGTTCAACCAAATGTTGACACATGCCGGTCAGGTTGGCGCGAATGCCGTCATCGCCGTGCGCTACGATGCCACGGAAATCTCCGCCGGGATCACGGAAGTATTGTGCTACGGCACCGCCGTTTCGGTGGAACAGGAGAGAAGTTAAGAGCAAGTTTGAGTTGAGAGTTGAGAGGGGCGAGGCCGTGCGTTCTCTCAACTTTCAACTCTCAACCAAATACTGACGAATGGCTGGTCACAGCAAATGGGCGAAGGTCAAGCATTTCAAAGGTGCGATTGACGCGAAGCGCGGAAAGATTTTTTCCAAGCTCGGGCGCGAAATCACGATTGCGACCAAGCTTGCCGGCGGCGATCCGGATATGAATCCGCGTCTGCGCATGGTGCTGCTGCGTTGTCGCGTGGCGAGCATGCCGAAAGACAACATCGAGCGCGCGATCAAGAAGGGTTTGGGCGATGATGGCGGCGCGAGTTTTGAAGATTTGACGTATGAGATTTACGGGCCGGGTGGTGTGGCGCTGTTGGTGGAGTTGAGCACGGACAATCGGAACCGCACGGCGGCGGAGATACGGAGCATCGTTACGAAGGCCGGCGGCAGCCTGGCGACAGCGGGCGCGGTGAGCCGGTTGTTCCAGCGCAAGGGGCAGATCATCGTGTCGCGCGAGGCGGCGAATGAGGATCAGTTGATGGAACTGGCGTTGGAGGCGGGCGCGGAAGATTTCAAAGCGGAAGCAGAAGGTTTTGAGGTTCTTACTGAGCCCGGGAGCTTTGAATCCGTGCACAAGCAGATCGAAGCCAAAGGCATCAAATGTGAGGCGGCCGAGGTGACTTCGTTGCCGCTCGCGACCACGCCCGTGAGCGGCGCCGACAGCACGGCGGCCACCAAGCTGATCGAGGCGCTGGAAGAACACGACGACGTGAAGGAAGTGTATTCCAACGCGGAGTTCCCCGACTAGGCAACTGTTCAGCAAGCGGATGACGATTCCCCACCATGAGCCGCCGGCGGTCAATCCTGCCGGGGGCGGCGCGCCCGCATGAAACCGCTCAGTTCGGAGAGTATCTTCGGCCGTTGCCTGGGCGCGCTGGCAAAGGCGGCTTGCCGGCGGCCTGGTTTATTCCTCTACCCGCAACTCGTGTTGGCGGCGGCGTGCGTCATCTACACGGTGCGTTGCCTGGAGTTCAACACGAGCCGCAACGACCTCGTCGGGGCCAACAAGAAGTATCACCAGAATTTTCTCCGGTTCAAAAAGGAGTTTCCGACGCAGGACGACCTCGTGGTGGTGGTGGAGAGCGAGAACCCGGAGAAGAACCGTCAATTCGTCGAGCGGCTGGGTGCGAAACTGGAGGCGGAAACGAATCTTTTCACGCACCTGTTCTTCAAGGGCGATTTGAAGATGCTGGGATCGAAGGCGCTGTTGTTCGTGCCGGCGGACAATTTGGTGGAGTTGAAGAAGACGATGCAGGATTACCGGCCCTTCATCGAACGGTTCACGCGAACGACGAATCTGGTGTCGTTGTTCGACATGATCAACACGCAGTTTCGCACGGCCAAACAGGAGCGCAACGAGCAAAACGATTCGCTGGTGCGGGCGCTGCCGGCGCTGGAACGGATCGTGACGCAGGCCACCGCGAGCCTGCAACGGCCGGGCGTGCCGCCGTCGCCGGGCGTCATGGCGCTGTTCGACGCCGGCGAGGCGGCGGAGCGGGAAATCTACATCACGTTTGCACAGGGACAGATTTATCTGATCACCGCCCAGGCCGTAACCGAGGAAAAGAACGCCGAAGCGGTCGGACGGCTGCGCCAGTTGATCGCCGAAACGCAGCACGAAGTGCCCGGGCTGAACGTGGGCGCGACGGGCGAGCCCATTCTGGAGATTGACGAGATGGCGCAATCAGAGCGCGACACGCTGCTGGCCACGGTGGTTTCGCTCGTGCTGATTTTCGGCATCATCATTTACGGCTACGGCAAAGTGAGCCGTCGTATCAAAGCCGACTTCTGCCTGCTGGTGGGCATGGCTTACACGATGGCGTTTACGACGCTGGCCATCGGGCATCTGAACATCCTGACCATCACGTTCGCGCCGATCCTGATCGGGCTGGCGATTGATTTTGGCGTGCATCTGATCGCGCGCTACGAGGAAGAGTTGGGCCGGGGGCGGAGTGAGGAGGAAGCCATCACCAAGGCAATGGTCTGGACCGGGCAGGGGATCCTCACGGGCGCGTTCACGACGGCGGGGGCGTTCCTGGCGATGGGTTTCACGAATTTCCGGGGCATCCAGGAGATGGGCATAATCTGCGGCGGCGGGCTGTTGATCTGCCTCGTGCCGATGGTGACGTTGCTGCCGGTGCTCCTGCTGCGCGACCGGCAACCCGCACCCAATCCGCCGGCGGGTAAACGGGATCACCGTGAGTGGATCGAAAACCTGTGGCTGGGCCGGCCGGTCCTGGTGGTGGCGGCGACCCTGATTTCGTGCGCCGTGGCGGCGTGGCAGTTCCCCAAGATTCATTTCGATTACAACCTGCTGAACATGCAAAGTCAGGGGCTGCCGGCGGTTGAATTCGAGGAGAAGCTGATCAGCGCGGTGACGAATTCGGCGTCGGGCACGAACGCCTCCGGCCGGTCGGTCTTGTTCGCGGCGGTGGTCACAGACTCCGTCGGGCAGGCACTGCAATTGGAGGAGCAAATTCGGAAACTGCCGGTGGTGGCTGAAGTGGATTCGATCGCGCGGCTGCTGACCGAGGACGCATCCGACAAGCTGCGGTTGATCAGTGAAATCAAACAGGAACTGGCCGGCCTGCAATTCGCGCTGCCGGAATCCGAAGCCGTGAATGCCGCGGAACTAAGCCGGACGCTGTATTCAACCGGCGGTTATCTGGGTCTGGCCGCGGAAGCGGCGCAAGCGGAGGACGAGGCGTTGGCGCGGCAGTTGCGTTCGTTGCGCAAGGCCATTGAGAGTTTCCGCGCGGTGATGCTCAAGGGATCGGAGGCGGAACAGGCGGCGCGTGCCGTTAAACTCGCGGCGTTTCAGGACGCGCTGTTCTCTGACATGCGCGAGACGTTCGACGCGTTGCGCAATCAAGACAACCGGGGGCGGTTGCGGGTGGAGGATCTGCCACCGGCGTTGCGCGACCGGTTCGTTGGCGTGAGTGGCAAGTACTTGATCCAAGTTTACCCGAAGGAAAACGTGTGGCATCGGGAACATCAAAAAGAATTCGTGCAGCAATTGCGAACGGTGGACCCGAATGTCACCGGGACGCCGGTGCAGCTTTACGAATACACGACCCTCCTCAAACGCAGCTACGAACAGGCCGCCCTCTATTCCCTGGCGGCCATCTCGCTGTTGGTGTTCGTCCATTTCCGCAGCCTGAGTTCGGTGCTCCTTTCGCTGCTGCCGGTGGCGGTGGGCGGTATCTGGCTGGGCGGGCTGATGGGCTACTACGGCATTCAATTCAATCCGGCGAACATCATGACGCTCCCTTTGGTCATCGGTATTGGCGTGACGAACGGCATTCACATCCTGAATCGCTTCGCCGAGGAACGAACGGCGAGTCTGCTGGCCAGGAGCACCGGCAAGGCGGTTTTGGTTTCCGGGCTGACGGCCGTCGCGGGCTTCGGTAGCCTGGTTCTCGCGCGCCACCGGGGAATTGAGAGCCTGGGCTACGTCATGGCGATTGGCGTGATGACGTGTATGATCGCAGGATTGACTTTCCTGCCGGCGTTATTGAACCTGCTGGCCAAGCGCGATCGGTGGAAAAAACAACCCAGTGCCGACAATGCACGATCGACACTGGGTCGGGAGGAACCGAGGAAAAACCCCACAGAATGAGGTAAACCTCAATTGCATTTGAAATTTAAGCCGGGTGATAACAAAGTCAATCTCAATGTTCCCACCGCACGTCCAGAACAGGTCCGAACGCCGGGCCAACGCAATGAGCTTCTCCGGTCAGGGGATGTCTCTCGTGCTTGAGCAACCGAACCGCTGATGAGTCGAATTCCGTGATGCGTCGCAGCCATTGTCTCCTCCTGTTGGTGTGCTTGTGCTTTGCGGGCGCGGGGCGCGCGGCGGATGTTTCCGGCCCGGCGGCAAACGCCAGCGTCAACTACGGGCCGCTGTTGAGCCGGTTTCCGCTGACGCTGGATGCGGGAGAGCGGATGGAAGTCCTGGGGCCGCTGTTCTATCGCGAGCAGCGCGAGGCCGATTCCACCGTCGCCCTGCCGCCCTTCTTTTCCCATACCGCCAATCCGGAGGCCGACAGCGAGGAACGGGATTTTCTGTATCCGGTGCTGACGTACGATCGCTTCGGTGGCGAGAGCCGATGGCAGTTGTTTCAACTGTTCAGCTTCGCCCGCGGCAGTGACCAGGAGCAAAACCAGGCGCGGCGGTTCACGATCTTTCCGTTCTATTTTCAGCAACGTTCGACGGACGAGGCGCGCAACTACACGGCGCTGTTTCCTTTTTACGGACAACTCAAGAACCGCCTGTTCAAGGATGAAATCCGCTTCACCGCGTTTCCCCTCTACGCGCGCACGCGCAAGCGGGATGTGATCACGGACAATTACGTCTTCCCGTTCGTGCATGTTCGCCACGGCGACAGTCTGGAGGGCTGGCAGTTCTGGCCGTTCTATGGCCACGAGCACAAGGGGATTACCAGCAAGACGAACGGCTTTGGCGAGGCCGAACTGATTGCCGGCCACGAGAAATCATTCGCGCTGTGGCCGGTGTTCCTGAACCAAACCAGCGGCATCGGGACGGAGAACCCGCAGGTGCAGCACGCCGTGCTGCCGTTGTTCGCCACGCTGCGTTCACCCAATCGCGACTCCACCACAGCCGTCTGGCCGTTCTTTACCTGGACCGACGACCGGGAAAAGAAATACCGCGAATGGGATTTTCCCTGGCCCTTCCTGGTCGTTGCGCGCGGCGAAGGCAAAACGACCACCCGCGTCTTCCCTTTCTTCAGTCAGGCGCAATCCACCAACGTGCAGAGTGATTTCTACCTCTGGCCGCTCTACAAATACAACCGGCTGCATTCCGACCCGCTCGACCGCGAGCGCACGCGGATTCTGCTGTTTCTCTATTCCGAGGTGCGGGAGCAGAACACCGCCACCGGCAAGGCCCGTTCGCGCCACGCCCTCTGGCCGCTGTTCACGCGACGCCAGGATTTTGATGGCAACACCCGCCTGCAACTCCTGGCGCCCATCGAGCCGTTGCTCCCGAACAGCAAGAGCGTGGACCGCAACTGGTCGCCGCTTTGGACCCTCTGGCGCAGCGAGCGGGATTCTGCTCGCGGCACCGCCAGTCATTCGTTGCTGTGGAACCTCTATCGTTCGGAAACCACGCCCACGACCAAAAAAAACTCGCTCCTTTTCGGCCTGATCCAGTATCAATCCGATACCGAATCCAAACGCTGGCGGTGGTTTTACCGGTCGCCGGCCAAATTGCAGAAAGACCCCGGACATGTTCCAGAACATCGGTGAGATGGTGCTGCTCCTTTGGCGCACCGTGCTGGCGCTGCCGCAGACCTGGCGACAGCGCGAGAAGGTCTTTGAGCAGTTCTTCGAGATCGGCAACGCCAGCCTGTTGATGGTTTGCGTGCTGTCGTTCTTTCTCGGCGGCGTCCTCGCGCTGCAAACCGGCCCGGTCCTTGTCGAACGCGGGCTGGCGAGCGCCGTTGGCGGTTTGGTTGGCATCTCCCTGGCCAAGGAACTCGCGCCGATCATGATGGCCATTTTGATCGCCGGTCGTTGTGGGTCCGCGATGGCCGCGGAAATCGGCTCGATGCGCGTTTATCAGGAAATTGACGCCCTGCGGACGATGAACATCAACCCGATCCACTATCTCGTCATTCCGCGCCTGGTCGCCATCGCCGCCGCGCTGCCGATGCTGGTGTTGTTTGCCATTCTCGTGGGCTGGCTGGGGGGGGCCATTGTTGCCGCTGCGACCAGCCAGATTGACATTTCGTTCCAGAGCTTCTTCGCCACCATGCGGGACGTCGTCGGCCCGGAGGAGGTTATCAACGGCGTGTTCAAGAGCTTTTGCTTCGCTTGGATTGTCGGCATCGTGTCGTGCCACCAGGGCCTTGTCACCCGCGGCGGTCCGCGCGGCATCGGGCGTTCCGTCACCAAGGCGGTGGTCAACTCCATCGTCCTGATCGTGATCTTCGACTACATTCTCACCCGCATCCTGCTCAAATGACCAACGGCGCTACCAGTTCACAAAACGGGGTCGGCGTCCAAGTGCGCGGTTTGCGCCGCCGCTTTGGCGCGCAGGAAGTGCTCAAGGGCCTGGATCTTGAAGTGAAGCCCGGCGAAATCTTCGTGCTCATGGGGCCAAGCGGCAGCGGCAAGAGCGTTTTGCTGCGCCACATCATCGGCCTCGAACCCCCCGATGCTGGCGAAATACTGATCAACGGCGAATCTATCCAATCCCCCGGCGTGCGTGATCGCCATCGGATGGCGCTGGTCTTCCAATCCGGCGCATTGCTCAATTCCCTCACCGTCGGCGAAAACGTCGGTCTCTATTTGTCTGAACATCGCCTGATGCCGCGCGCCGAAATCGCCCGGGTCGTCGCGGAGAAGCTCACCGCCGTGGGCTTGAAGGACACCGAAAGCAAGCTGCCCAGCGAACTCTCCGGCGGCATGAAGAAGCGCGTGGCAATAGCACGCGCCTTGGTGAGCGAACCGAACCTGATCCTTTACGACGAGCCGACCAGCGAATTGGACCCGCTTTCCGCCATCGTCATCGGCGAGGAGATCCTCAACCTGAACCGGCGCACCGGCGTGACCTCGCTGGTGGTTTCCCACGACCGCGACCTCGCCTTTGGCATCGCCGACCGCATCGCGGTCATTCACGAGGGCCAGATTCTCGCCGTGGGCGAGCCGGAAGCCGTTCGCAACAATGATCATCCCGTCATCCGTCAATTTCTCCACGCGGACTTCAAACGCGCCCAAAGCCTATGAAAAACACGCTCGAAACCCGACTCGGCCTCTTCGTTGCCCTCGTCATGCTCGCCACGTTCTTCGTCCTGGCCATCATCGGCGGCTTCGAAAAATTCCAGCGCGGCCTCCATCTGCACGCGCTCTTCAAGGGCGTCCAGGAGTTGAAAGTGGGGGACCGCGTCAAGATGGCCGGTGTCGAAGTGGGCAAGGTCGAGGACATCCAGCTCACCGACGACAAGGTCAAAGTCACTATGAAACTCCGCGCCAAGACCGTGGTGAAAACCGACAGCACGGCCACGATCAAATTCGCCGGCCTCATGGGCCAGAGTTTCGTCTCGCTCGACTTCGGCACCCCGGGCGCGCCCCGCGCCGCGGAAAATGCCATCCTCGGCACCACCGAACAACCCGACATCAGCGCCATCATGGCCAAGCTCGACAACGTCGCCTCCGGCATTGAGAACATCACCAAGAGCTTCAGCGGCGAGAAAATTGACAACATCCTCGGCCCGTTCACCGATTTCTTGAAACAAAACAGCGGCCCGCTCACCGCCACCATCGCCAACCTCCGCGCCGTGTCCGGCGAAATCGCCGAAGGCAAGGGCACGGTCGGCAAACTCATCTATGAGGATTCGCTCTACACCAGCGCCCTCAACACGATTTCCAACCTGCAAACCACCGGTGACGAAATCAAGGTCACCATCGCCGAAGCGCGGAAGATTATTGATGGCGTGAATTCCGGCGAAGGTTCGCTCGGCAAATTGGTGAAGGACGAGAAGCTCTACACCGAAACCACCTCCTCCATGACCAACCTCAAGGAGATTCTGCAAAAGATCAACGGTGGCCAGGGCACGGTTGGCAAACTCATCAACGAACCCGAGTTCTACAAGAACGCCAAGCTCACCTTGCAGAAACTGGACAAGGCAACCGAGGGCTTGGAAGACCAGGGTCCCCTCAGTGTCGTCGGCATGATCGCCAACAGCCTGTTCTGATCTCCTTCGGGCGGCGACGATCTCTCGCGCTGACAAACTCGAACGGGTATTTGCAGGCTTTGGAAGTAGCCGGTTGGCTGGCTGGATGTTGCTTTCGTCGGTTACCGCCGATTTACATCACACCCTCCTGCCCGGCGTTGGGAAACGGCGTTCCGTTTCGGGTTGACGGTTGAGATTGTTTTCGCGCCGCTTCAGGCAGGCGGCATCCGGCTGGTGGCAAAAACTTCGAGCGCGCGACGGGCGGCGGCGGTGCGGGATTCGACGCCGAGTTTGGCGAAGATGGTTTCGAGGTGCTTCTGCACGGTCTTGGTGGCCGTGCCGAGGATGACGGCGATTTCGGGGTTGCGTTTGCCCTGCGCGACCCAGAGGAGTACCTCGGCCTGGCGCGGCGTCAGGCTGAGGGCTTCCAGCGGTTGAGCCGAAAGCGGCACGCCGCGCTCCTCCAACCGCAGGACGATTTCATCGCCGCCGGCCAGCCGAACCAGCCGCACGGTGAGCGTGCCGTCGGCGCGGTTTACGGTCAGATCGGCAGTCGCGGCTGGCAGCGACTGGCCAAACCACTGGCAGGCACGGCGCACCCAGCCGCTGACCGCTGCCGGCAGCACCGCGGGTCGCGACGCTTCCGGGAAGTATTTTCTGACCAACCGCCGCGCGCGTTGAGAGGCAAAGCGCGGCTGGAGCCGGCGATCCAGCACAATCAGGCCCACGGCGAGGTCATCCGCGGCTTGGCGTAGCACCCGGATTTCCCCGTGGGCTGCGGTCGCGGCTTCGGCGTTGCGATAGGCCTGCCTGAGATGCGGCTGGAGTTGGTTCAGCAACTGGCGGTCGGTCTCGGTGAACGTGCGCCGGGTGCGATTCATCGCCAGGGCGACGACGATGTGGCCGGCAAAATGCAGGCTCAGGGCGAATTGATCCTCGCCGCCGAGATGCCGGTACAGCTCGTTGTAGAGCGCGGTTCGATGGAACTGCGTACGCGAAAGGAAATCGGAAATCTTGTGGGCACTGAGATCGCCGGTTTGTTTTTGATAACAGATCAACGGGTGTTGATCCATGAACGACTCGAAGACCTTCAAGTAGGGTGAGTCGGTCCATTCCGCGACGTTGAAAACGACGCGGGCCTGTCCGCGGTGTAGATTGACCTCGTTGTAAGCGAGCAAATCGGAGGCGACCAGCCGGGAGACGAAATTGACGACGTGTTGCGGAAATTGATCCAATGTCCGCTCTGCGTACAGTTCGGGCAGACTGCGGAGCAGTTGGCCTGAGAGATCGCTGTTCATCGTTCCTCTACCAGTTTTGGGCGCGGGCCGCCGCGGGGTAAGGCATACGTCATTTGCCGTATTCCCGTTTGGACTTACCGGACGTTAAACTGGCCCATCTCATGAAACAATCAGCAAACCACAGGCATCCAGTAGGTAACAGTACGGGACGGAGTTGGTTTATTGGGGACAACGTTCCCATTGAAGATTGAAGGCCGGCTTGCTATGAAACATCAGGCCACACCCGGAAAGGTTTTCCAAATGAACACGCAGAATTCTTTGCGGACAGACAATGCACTCGCCCGCGCAAGCTCATCTGACCACTCAGCGAATACGCCGAAACGCCATGCCCGATTCGAATGGTTCCGTTGGTTGGGTTCGCTGCTGGGAGTGTGGTTGCTCGTGAGCGGCTCCTACGCCCGCGCCGGCTTGACGTTTCAGGTGACCCTGTACCGCTACAACGGCGGCTACGCCTTCTACACGCCTATATCCACCAACGCCCTGCTGCCAGACGCCCCGTTTGGCAGCTACTTCGTCAATTCGCCGCACCAACCCACGAATGGAGCGCACCGTGAATTCGTGTATTCCACCAACGGCTTCAACCTCGTCAGCGGCGGGGAATCGTTCTACGGCGACTTCGACTCGGCGAAGCAGCAGATGGAAGGCGAGTGGTCCATTATCGTCACCAACGAAACCGCGACGAACCACTACAAGTTCACGGTCAGCGTGCCCGACCTGACGAGCAATCTCCTGCCCGCCACGCTCGTCACCTTTCCCGCCGACGGCGCGACAGGCGTCACCAACCGGCCCACGTTCACCTGGGAAGGGCCGACCGACTGGCCGGTGAATGGCGACGCGTATTTCAACAACGACGACTATTCCTTTTTCCTTTACGCCAGCGTGCCCCCGACGCAAACCGAATGGACGCCGCCCGATCCCGCACCGGCGGAACACGCCAACTTCTATCTGCAATACCAGACCAACTACGTCACGTCGCTCGTCAACGCGACCACTCCGTTGAGCACCAATACTTCGGAGGCGCTCGCGGGTTGGGACACGGCGACGACACTCCAGTCCATCGGAACGCTGGGCTTCGGCGTGATGCTGCCGCCGTCCGCACCGGGGGGGCTGAACCTCGTCGCGCATTACAGCTTCGAGGATGGCGGTGTGGCGCCGCATGATTTCTCGGGCCAGGGCAACCACGGCAGCTACGCGTGGTTTGTCGAGCCGCCCTACTCGACCAACGATGCCGTGGCCGGGAGTTTTGCCGTTGGGATGGGCGGTTCCGGCTGGCTCACCGCACCGACGAATCTGCTGGCGACTTTGGGTGGCAGCTTCTCGGTTTCCCTCTGGCTGCGCACCACCAACGTCCACGGCGACGACAACGACAGCGTCTTTTCCGCTGCCGGCATCGTCTCGGCCTGGAACGAAGACATTGATCACGCGGTCATGCCGATGGGCCAGACCGGCGGCAAACTGGCGTTTCACACCGGCGGTGGAGGAGGCGACATGCTGTACTCGCAGGCGAGCATTAACACCGGGCAATACATTCACCTCGTGGTGACGCGCGATGCGGGAAACGGGGAGAAAAAGATCTACGTCAACGGCAGCCTGGACGGATCGCAGTTTGGTGTTACCGGGCGGCTGGATGGCGGCACGGGCGTGGACATGGGGTACAACAACGGCCAGGTATTTGCCGGCGAGATGGACGAAATCCAAATTTACTCCGGCGTGCTCACGGCGGCTGAGGTCACCGACCTTCATCAGAATCCGGCGGCCACGATTCCTAACCGGGCGCCGACGGGTGGCCATCGGCTGGTGGCACACCATTCATTCGACGATGGGAACAACGTGGGACAGGACGATTCCGGCAACGGGAACGACATCAGTGCCGGCGCGGTCTGGGGGACGGAGCACGAATCCAGCACGGATGCGATTGCCGGTGGCGGCGCGCTCGAGTTTTTCGGCACCAGCGCCCTGTGGGTGAGCCAACCCAGCCAGGCTTATGACAGTTGGCGGAACGTCCTGGGCGGGAGCTTCACCTATTCCGCCTGGGTGAAAACCACGGTCCAAAAGGGCGGCGACTTTGCCCATCCATATTTCGGCGCGACCGTGATCTGGGCCTACAACGCGCCCGGTAACACCAACGACACGATCCCGATTTCCATCACCGGCAGCAAAGTGGGTTTCGTGACGCGCGGCCAGGACAGCCAGACGTACACGCTGAGTTCCAGTCCCACGGTGGTCAACGACGGCACGTATCATCACATCGCCGTCACGCGTGACGCCGGTACCGGCGATATGAAAATCTACGTGGATGGCAATTCCGAGGGCACGTTGGTCGGAACCACCGATCCGGTCAACGCCATTGACGCGTATTCCATCGGCGGCTCGGGTTACCTCATTGACGACAGCGGCACGAATTTCGCCAGCTACATCGGGCTGCTGGACGACGTGCAGATTTACTCCGGGGTGCTCTCCGCCACCGAAATTCAGACGCTCTACGACAATCCCGGCGACACGATTCCCGACACCGCCGCGCCTGGCATTTTGCTGCGGGACGCGCTGGACGCGCCGGCGCTGGTATGGACGACCGGCGGCACCGCCACCTGGTCCGGTCAGGACGTCACCACCCACGACAACGAGGACGCCGCGCAAAGCGGCCTCATCAGCCACGACCAGGAGAGCTGGCTGGAAACCACGGTCAACGGCCCGGGCACGATCTCGTTTTGGTGGAAGGCCTCCTGCGAACCATTCTTCAACTTCGGCGAGTCGGTTGCCGGTGACGTGCTGGAATTCCTCGTGGACGGCAACAGTTGGAGCGACCTTTCTGGCGATTCCGGCTGGCAGTATTACAGCGACCACATTGATTATGGCGCCCACACGCTGCGCTGGCGCTATCACAAGGACGCCGCCAACACCGAGGGCGCGGACGCCGGCTGGGTGGATCAGGTGGTCTTCGATGACAACGTTCGGCCGGACGTGTTCGGTTATTCCGGCGCCACGACGCTGTTCACCGGCAGCAATCTGGCGGTGAGCGTCATCTATTACGCGAAGCCGCAACCGACGTTCTATTGGTTCAAGGACGGCACGCTCCTGCCGACGCAGACCACCGCCACGCTCACGATCAACAATGCGCAAGTCACGGACAGCGGCGGCTATTCTGTGATCGTCAGCAACCATCTGGGATCAGAATCGTTGAACTTCCAGGTGCGAATCTTCGAGCCAACCGACCTGCAACCGTTGAACTTGACTGCCCCTGCCTTGGCGGGTTCACAAGCGCGCATCCCGATCAGTTGGACCGCGACCAACGCCGGCCCTGGCACGGTGAGCAACTGGTGGGACGCCGTTTATCTCACCACAACCACCAACGGCGGCCCCGAATACTTTATGGGTCAGATGTTCCTTTCACCCTTCGGCACGCAGGTGCTGGCGGGGGCGACGTACTCCCTTAGCAATTTATTCCGGCTGCCGTACATCGGTGCGGGTGACTACCGGCTGCTCGTGCGAGTGGACCTCGGAAACGGTCGGCCCGAAAGCAACGAAACCAACAACGACTTGTCCATCCCGATCACCATCGTCAACCCAGACCTTCAACCCGGCGCCTTGCAGGTTTCCTCCCCGGCGGTGGCGGGCCGCACATTGCAGGTGATCTACAACCTCACCAACAACGGTCCCGCGGTGATTGACGGCCAGAATTGGAACGATCATCTCGTCTTCTCAACGGACGATCAATGGAGCGAGGACGACATCAATCTGCTCCAGCCGTTCATCTTCAACCCGATCCTCGACGTCGGGGAATTCATCTCGCGCACCAACACCGTCACACTACCGACGGTCGCCAGCGGCGATTACTATATTGTCTTGCGCGCGGATCGCTTTGGCTCTTTCGATCACGGCAATCTCTGGGAGGTCAACGAAACCAACAACACGGTCGCCGTGCCGATTCACGTCACGGTGCCCGACCTGACGCCGGTAAGCCTCGTCGCCAAGGCGGAGGTCAGCCCGCGCGAATCCATCGCGGTGGAGTGGCGAATTCAGAACATCGGCGATGCCACGGCCACGAAATGGAATCCCGTCATCTTCGGTCAGTGGAGCGACCGGCTTTATCTTTCGACGAACCAGACGGTTCATGCCGGTTCGCGCTGGCTCGGCTTCTACTACCAATCGGGCGGGCAAAGCTATGTCTGGCAGACGCCCCTGCCCGTCGGCGAGACGATGACGAACGCGCAGACCATCGGTGTGCCGGAAGTGGCCGAAGGCGATTACTTCCTCGTGCTGTCCGCCGACGCGGACAATTACGTGCGCGAGGTCAACGAGACGAACAACCTGCTCGCGGTGCCGATCAAGGTCGGCAGCGTGGATCTCGTGCCCGCGTCGCTGACGGCCCCCGCCGCGGCCGACGCCCATAGCGCCATCCAGGTGGCGTGGCGCGTGAACAACCAGGGCACGAGCCGGGTTTATCCGGACTGGTATGACCGGCTTTATCTTTCGACGAACAACACCTACGACGCGCAGGACATTCTGCTGGGCGAATTCCAGCAATTGAACGAAGTCCCGACCGGAACGAACTACAGCGCCACGAACACTGTCGTGCTCCCCGGGGTGGCCGCGGGCAACTACTATCTCATCTTCCGCGTGGACTCGCGCACGAACATTCTCGAGTCCAACCTCACCAACAACTACCTCGCCCGCGCCATCAACCTCGCCGCGCCGGATCTGGTGGCGCAAACATTTGACGCGCCCACCAACGTCGCCAGCCAGCAGCCGATCACCGTGAGTTGGTCCATCCTGAACGCCGGCGCCACGACCGCGCAGCCGGTCTGGTACGATCGGATTTATCTTTCGTCCGACACCCAGCTTGACGGCTCGGATGTGCCGGTGGGTTCCGCATACGATGGCAACGCCAACTTCGGCATGGCGACCGCCTTGCCCGTCAGCGGGAGCTACACTCAGGAGGTGAATGTCCGCGTCCCCGCGGTGCCGGCGGGAGATTACTATTTGCTCCTCGCGGCCGACGGGACGAACGCATTCACCGAGGCCAATGAGGCGAACAACTTCCTGGCCCGCTCCATGCATGTCGAAAATCCCGACCTCGTCCTGACCAACCTCATCGCGCCGGTGTCCGTGACCATCACGCAGTATTTTCAGCGGATGGAGGTGGGCTGGATCGGTCAGAACCAGGGCACGGCCACGGTCTTCCCCGGCTGGTTTGATTACCTCTATCTCTCACCCACCAACGTATTCGACACGAACGCCATCTTCATCGGCTCCGGTTACGGGACCAGCCCCTTGGACACGAATCAAACCTACCAGGTTTTTGCGACTCCCTCGCTGCCCAATAACATCGAAGGCACGTTTTACCTGCTCGCCCTCGCGGATGTCGGTCAATACATCTACGAGTCGAAAGAAACCAACAATCTGCTTGCCAAGCCGCTTCAGATTGTGGTGCCGCCAGTACCGGATGTCTCCGTTGTTTCCATCGTCGCGCCCGTGGAGGCTTTGTCCGGCCAGGACATCGAAATCCGCTGGGTGCTCACCAATCGCGGCAACGCCGCCGCCTCGGGTCCGTTCCGCGACCTGGTCTATCTCGCGACCACCGCCGCCGGCGACGGGCTGGCGCAGTACGGCGATTTTGAATTTAACGGCGTCATTCCACCGGGCGGGTCCGTGGAGCGGATCCAACACATCTCCCTGCCGATCAATCTCAGCGGCCAGCGCTGGATTTACATCGTCGCGGATGCCTACAACCAGCTCTTCGAATTCACGCACAAGGGCAACAACAGCCTGATCTCCAGTCAGCCCGTGCTGGTGCGCCTCTCGCCCACGCCCAATCTCACCGTGAAGGAAGTCACCGCGCCGGCGGAGGCCTTTTCCGGCAACACGGTCCTCGTCACCTGGGCCGTGACCAATCAGGGCACCGGGCCGACGCGTTCGCCGTTCTGGTACGACTACGTTTATCTGTCCACTGACACCAACTTCGGGAACGACACTTTCATCGGCTACGCACCCAACGCCGCCTACCTCGCGCCCGGCGAGAGCTACGCCAGCGCCGCCTTGGTGACTTTGCCGCGCGGTGTCGAGGGCACGCACTACTTTTTCGTCAAGGCCGACGCCAGCGGCAACGTGTTCGAGCACACCAACGAAAACGACAACCTCACCCTCAGCGGCCCAATGGTCATTCACCTGACACCACCGCCTGATCTCCAGGTCGCGACCATCAACCCGCCGCTCTCCGCCTTCTCCGGCCAGCCGATTCAGGTGAGTTGGTCTGTCACCAACTACGGCCTCGGGCAGACGCTGGAAACCGCATGGTATGATCGGGTCTATCTGTCCACGAACACGACGGTGGACGGAAACGATCCGTTGATTGGCACGTTCCAGCATGTGGGCGGGTTGGAGCCCGGCACGGGCTACCGCTGGACCAATACGGTGAACCTGCCCGTGGGTGTGACCGGCAACTGGTACGTGCTGGTTACGTGTGATGCGTTCGGTCAGGTGTATGAAGTGCCCTTCGACAGCAACAACCAGGGCACACCGGCCTTCGCTACCACGATCTTCCTCACGCCGCCACCCGATCTCGAAACCACCGTGCTCGCAGCGCCTACCAACGCGCTGGCCAGCCACACCTTCGCGGCGACCTATCGCGTGGCCAACGAGGGCACGACCATCACACCAAATTCCGGCTGGGTGGATTACCTGTACCTGTCCGCCGACACGAACTTCGACGCCGGCGGCGATCTGTACGTAGGCGGTTCCGTTCGTTACAGCCCGTTGCCGCCCGGAGGCCTTTACACGAACACGATCACCACCACCCTCCCCAACGGCTTGAGTGGCGAATTCTACGTCTTCGTCTATTCGGACGCGGGCAATACAGTCTTCGAGCTGAACAAGAGCAACAATGCCGCCCGGGCCGCGGGCAAGGTGACAATCCTCTCCCAGCCCGCCGACTTCGCCGTCCGCTCACTCGTGGCGCCCACCAACATCGAGGTCGCCACGGCGGCGCTCGTTTCGTGGGTGGTGACGAACCGCGCCGACGGCGACTCCGCGGTCCGGCGCTGGTATGACCAGTTGGTGCTTTCCTCGGATAATGTCGCGGGCAACGGCGACGACGTGGGATTGCTGACCGTGGATCAATTCAGCGTGCTCGGCGGGCGCAGCGAATACGCGGTCAACAACGCGAGCTTCGCGATTCCCGTCACCGTCGCGCCCGGCCAGTATCGCCTGTTCCTGACGGCGGATCGGGGCAACAACGTTTACGAGGGGACGAACGAAGACAACAACGTCTCCGCGCCGCTCCTCATCAACGTCACCCGCACCACGGCGGACTTGACCATCACCAGCGTCAATGCGCCGGCTTCCGCCACGGCTGGCGGTTCGCTGGCTCTCAATTGGACCGTGCGGAACATCGGGAACCGCAACCCAGTTCTTCCTACTGGTATGACGCGGTCTATCTGTCTTCTGACCGCTTTTTCAGTCCGGGTGATTTGTTGCTGGGCCATCGGCAGAATTTCTCAACGTTGGTCCCCGGCGCCAGCTACACCAACGGGCTCGTGGCCGGGCTGCCCACGAGCCTGCTCGGAGACTATTATCTGGTGATCCAGACCGACGCCTTCGGCCATGTGGCGGAACCGGGTCTGGAGAACAATAACGTTTACATCTCACCCGCGCCGATTTCCATTGCACCCGCGACGGCGGCAGACCTCGCGGTCGCCGAGGTCAACGCGCCGGACGTGGCCTACAGCGGGCAGACGTTCGATCTGACCTGGGCCGTGACCAACGCCGGCAATGCCACGGCCAGCGGTTCGTGGTATGACGCCGTTTATCTTTCACTCGACCACTTCCTCGATCCGTTCCAGGACACTTATGTTGGCTTCGCGGCGCACAGCGGCGACGTGGCCGTCGGCGGCGTCTATACGAACAGCGGCACGTTTGAAGTGCCGGCGGGATTCTCCGGTCCCTACTTCGTGCTGGTGAAATCCGATTCGAGCGGCTTGATCTACGAGGCCGGTTCGGAAATCAACAACATCGGCACCGATCCGCAGGCCATGGAAGTCAGCCTGACGCCGCCGGTGGACTTGGTGGCCGGGCCGATTACCATTCCCGCCAACGCCACGCCCGGCGTCAACGCGACGATCAACTTCACCGTCTTCAACGGCGGCTCGAACACCGCGCGCGGCTCGTGGGAGGACGCGATCTTCATTTCGGCCGACACCAACTTCGACCTTGGTGACGCGTTCTTTGGCCAGGTGAAGCACAAGGGCGACGTCGCGCCCGGCGGACAATACACCAACACCCTCACGGCGCCGTTGCCGGGCATTTTGCCGGGCGATTATCACGTCATCGTCCGCAGCGACATCCTCAATCACCTCGTCGAGCAGAACCGGACCAACAACCTCGGCGCGTCGCTCAACTCGGTGGCCATTGACGTCGAGCCGCTCCTGATGGATGCGCCGGACACCGGCGCCATCGCCCAAGGCCAGTCGGTCTATTACAAGTTCAATGCGACGGCGGGCGAGACCGTGCGGGTGCGGTTCACCACCGGCGTGCCGCTGGCCGGCAATGAAATGTTCGTGCGGTCCGGCCAGATGCCCACGCGCGGCGACTTTGATTTTGCGGTGAACGAACCGTTCGTGGCCGACCCGGATTTGTTCATTCCCATCGAACACACGGGCACGCATTACCTGCTGGTCTATTGCGGCTCGATGCCGGCAGTGGCCAGCTACAGCATCCTGGCGGAGGTCCTGCCGTTCACGGTGGCGACGGTGCAACCGGCCATCGCGGGCGACATGGGTGAAACGACCTTCAAAATCCGCGGCGCGCTGTTCAATCCGGACACGAAGTTCGAATTGTTGACGGATTCCAATTCCGTCCCGGCTTCGAGCTTGATGCTGGACGATTCTACCACGGCCTATGTGACGTTCAATCTGGCCAACCAGCCGCAAGGCTACTGGAATCTCAAAGCCACCATGACCGAAACGTCGGCGGTCGCCTCCACCCTCAGCAATTCCGTGCTCGTCGTTTCCGGCCGCGGCCCGAAGGTGGAGGTGGCGATTGATGGCCCGCTGTCGGTTTGGGCCGTCTTCACGCAACCAGTCCTGCTCGGCTACGGCAACAGCGGCGATTCGGACGCCTTGGCGCCATTGCTTTTAGTTTATGGGATGGAGGGGACCAAGGTGGGAGTTGATCCGAGTCGGCTGCAATCCGAGCCACTGGAGATTTTGGGTCGCAGTCTGGAGGGCCCGCCGGACCGGTTGCGCCCGCAAAGTTCACACAGCCATCGGCTGGTCTATCGGGGTGGCGCGCTCCATGTCCGCACGCGCGCGGTGCGCTCCGATGACACGCGGCTGATGACCGATGCTGACTGGCTGGAGATCGAGTCCTCGGTGCGACCGGCTGGCATTGGCGAGGGCGAATGGCTGGCGTTCTGGTCCGGTATCCGGCCGCGCGTGGGCGGAGCGTGGGGCGACTATGTGAAGTTCCTGCACCACATCGCCGCGGGTTTCCCCGCCGAACAACGCAACGTGCGCGATATGATTGGCTCGCTCTTCACCAACCAGCCGAATTTCCGCGCGTCCTCATCTCTCTCCGGAGTGGTGCTCGGCTCCACGAACAACCTGCCCCTGGCGGACGTGGAGGTTGGGTTCTATCTCGTCACGACCAACGGCTCGGCTATTCCCGGCGGCAGCGCCATCACGGACGCCAGCGGCCAGTTCCTCGTGCCCCATATTCAGCCGGGACAATATCATTGCATGGTCGGAAACACTGCGTTCTCGACATTTGACATGAACCGCGACGGCAAGGAGGACGCCAATGCGCCGGTGTTTGCCGTGGCTTCCGGTGCTGATTTGCCGAATCAGACCATCTATTTGCACCAACCGGTCCCGCGCCCGGTGGTGACGAATGACACCGAGGCGGTCATGGTGGCGGACGCGCAGGGCGTGTTGCATGCGTTCTGGCACCGGCAGGATCAGTTGTGGCACGCGTGGAACGATGCCGGAACGTGGCTGGACGCCGCCCCGATCACGACGAACATCGTGGGGGCGGTGACAGTCGCTGCGGGCCGTCATCTGCTGGATGGAAGCACTCCGGGCGTGATCGTGGTCTGGAGCGAAGGCTCCTCCAACCGCGTGGACCTCCTCTACTCGGTCGGCCAGACGAATGGCACAGGCTACCGTTGGTCGCAACCCGTGCAGTTGACTTCGGACCTGGTCGTGAATGCCAGTCCCTCGGTCGTGGTCCGCGCCGATGGGCGTGCCATCATCTCCTATCTCAAATTCGCGGTGGATTCCGCGGATGACACGGATGTTTACTACTCCGGTGTCAACGTGGCTTCCGGCGCGTTGCTGTGGAATGTGCCTGCGCCCCGACCGGAACTCGCCAAAGTTGATTTCGCCAACAAACAGGTCTTCAAGTGGGCGAAGGAGTTCAAAGTCAAACCTCTGGGGAATGAAACGGACCTGCTGCTGGGCGGCGAACTCTCCGGCGAAATCGGCAGCGTTGATTGTAGCGGCAGCGCCAGTGGAAAATTCGAGGCCTTCGCCAAGGTCGAGAACCAAAAGGGCTTCCTCAAAGGCAGTCTCGCCGGCGATCTTGGGTTCAGCTTCTACGTTGACCCCGATGAATGTGAGTGGGCCTACCAGGAAGGGTCGGCCACGGGAAATCTCCACGGCGGAGTGACCGTCGGCCTAAAGAACATCGTCTTCCGGGTTTTGGACGCCTACCCACCCACGGCGGCTTTCTCGGTCGCCTTGGATGACTTCATGCGTGGCTTCGGCGACTGGCTGGGAGTGGAATTCGAGAACAGCCTCGAACTCGGCGTGGCGGTTCACATGAACGGCATTACTTGGGATGGCCCACCCATTTCAAGTTGGGGCGCTCCGAAAGTCGCCTCCGCCGACGCCGAAATCAACGGCGCCATCAAGTTCGGCGCGAAATACGTCGGCAAGACCGAGATCAATCCCAATCCCTTGATTGACCTCAACAATCCCAATCCGGACAAGACCAAATTCACGGGCACCGCCACGCTGCAAGTTTCAGCCACTGCGCAGTTCTATCCCGAGTGGCAACCCAAGACGATCAAGATCACGCCGACCGTCGAGATCACGTTTCCGAGTGGCCGGACCTACGCGCCCAACGTCATTCCGGAACTGATCCTCGATCTGACCAGTCCCAAGCCCTATCCGACGTTCGCCCGCGACACGAACTTCTTCGCGCAAGGCACCCTGGCCTACAAGCCCCAGACGGCCATCGGCACCGCGAATGTTTATGGCACAAACTCGGTGCTGGCCAACGTCAGCGCGGATCTGTTCCGCGATGGCGCGCCGGCCTTGGCCCTGGATGGTTCCGGCGTGCCCTATCAGATTTGGTATCGCGAGTTGGATCCCTACAGTCCCGACTACGGCAGTGACCTCCGGATGGCGGATTACACTGGCGCGGGCTGGACGCCGCCGGTGGTTCTTCCTGCCACCAAGGGATTCAACAGCCAGGTATCCGCCGGAACGGATGCCTTGGGACACCGCCTCGCCATCTGGGTTCATGGCGATGCCAGCAGCATCACCACCAATTCGACCGCGGCGGAATTCTTCACCGCTCGGAGTGCTGTGAATCTGCACTATGCCGTCTTCGATGGCGCGAGTTGGAGTTCGCCCCAACCGGTCATTACGACCGATGGTTCCGATTCGGATGTGCAAGTAAGCACGATGACCAATGGTGATCTGCTCGTCGTTTGGACCTACACCGACACCAACAGCCTCGTGCATTTGCTGTCGGCGTCCTGGAATGGAACCTCCTGGACCGTGCCGCAGGAAGTGGCCACCGGCAAGATCCGGCTGCCCGCCGCGCAACAAATCGCAGGGGCGACCTACCTGCTCTGGACCGACACGCTGGACACCAACCGCAACAAAGGACTGTTCGAGAGCGTCAACTTGGGCGGCGGTTGGAGCCCGCCCGCACCGTTCAGTCCCAAGCCCTCCGCGCGTCCGGCGCCGGCGCCCGTCCCGGTCGAGCCATTCCGTTTCGCGGAAAAATTCACGACCGCCAGTCTGCTGTTCGGTTATCTCGGCACCATCCCCGACAAGTGCTGCGAGTGCAAAGGCAAGACCAAGACCAGCGTAACCAACGGGGTGGACCAGGGCTGCGGCATCGCGTTGGTCAAGTATGACTACAAGGAGTGCCGGAAGTACTACGAGTTCAAAGCCTGTCCGCGCGTCTCTATGGACCCGAACGACATTGTCGGCCCGGCTGGCTTTGGCCCCGATAAATGGGTGTCGGTCGGCGCGCCGCTCAATTACCTGATCCGCTTCGAGAACGATCCCCTGGCCGCCAACGCGCCGGCCAAGCAGGTCATTATCACCCTGCCGCTGGACGCGGATTTCAATCCCGCTACGTTCCGCCTCGGCAGTTTTGGCTTCGGCGACATCAACGTGAACGTGCCCGACAATCTGGCGTTCTACCAAACCACCCTCGACCTGACCGAGGAGCGCGGTTTCTACCTCGACTTTACTGCCGGCGTGGACGTGGCCAGGCGCGAGGCGTTCTGGCGTTTAACGACGATTGATCCCGCCACCGGCTTCCTGCCGCTCAATCCGCTCCTCGGCTTCCTGCCGCCAAACAACACCTCGCCCGAAGGTGAAGGCTTCGTCAACTTCAGCATCCGGCCCCGCCCCGCCACCGCCACCGGCGCGCACGCGGACGCCAAGGCCACCATCGTCTTCGACACCCAACCGCCAATTGACACGCCGGCGATTTTCAACGCCATAGACGCCGGCCCGCCCACCAGCGCGATCCTGCCGCTGCCTGCCGCCACCTACAGCACCAACTTCAACGTGGTGTGGAGCGGGGAGGACGCCCCGGGTGAATCCGGCCTGGCCGGCTACGACATTTACGTTTCGCAAGATGGCGGCGACTACACGCTTTGGCTCGCCGACACCACGCTCAGTGAATCCCCGTTCGTTGGTGACTATGGCTCACAGTATTCGTTCTACAGCGTGGCCAAAGACAACGCCGGCAACACCGAGGCCGCCCCGCTGGCCGCCGATGCCACGATCCTCGTCGCGTCGCTCAACACGCCGCCCGTGCTGGCGGCGGTGACGAACCGCACCCTTCCCGCGCTCGTGCCGTTCACGCTGCCCATCAGTGTCACCGACACCGACACGCCGCCGCAGAGCTTCACCTTTGAAGTCGTCACCGGGCCGACGGGCCTGACAATTGGGGCGTCGAATGGCGTGGTCGAGTGGACCCCGGCTGCCGCGCAGGGGCCGAGCACGAACCCAGTGACCCTGCGCGTTGCCGACAGCGGCGTGCCGCCGTTGAGCAATGCAGTGAGCTTCACGCTCTTCGTTCTCGCGCCGAACACCGCGCCCGTGTTCGCGCCCACAACGAACCTGATCGCACCGGTTCTGCAACTGGCGCGGACCCGCGTTCAGGCCACCGACGCCGAAACGAACGCGATCACTTATGGCTTCGGCGCGAATCCGCCGGCCACCGCCACGCTGCATCCGCAGTTGGGTGACTTCCGTTGGACGCCGCCGCTGGCCGCCGCCGGCACGAGCAACCTCGTCACCGTTCTCGCCACGGACAACGGCACGCCGCCGCTCACGGCCACGCAACAATTTGTGGTCGCCGTGCCGCATTACGTCCAGGTCACACTCGGCCAGACGAACCTGTTCGCCGGCCAGACCGGCAGCGTGCCGGTGCGCGTCACCGCCTCCGCGCCGTGGCAGGGCTTGAGTTTCGGCCTCGAACTGCCCGCGGGCGCATTGAATGGCTTGAGCTTGAGCAACGTCGTGTCGCCCTTCACCGCCGCCACGCTCACGCCAGTGGACGTGTTGCGCTCGCTGCTCGCCTTCACCAACTCCCCGGGCCACGAACTATCCGGCACCCAGCAAGTCGCGTCGCTCGTGTTCCACGCGTCGTCGCCGGTCTCCGCGTCGGTGCCGTTGGTGCCGCAGAATTTCTCGGCGACACTGGCGGACAGCGCCGCCTTGCCCACGCTGCTCGTGGACCACGGTCGCGTGATCGTCGTGGCGGAACAACCCGTGCTCGACGCGTCCACGCTGATTTCCAACCGCCATCAGTTGCGGCTGTATGGCAACCCGGGGGAAACGTACCAGTTGCAGACCGCGACGAATCTCTCACCGCCGATCTTCTGGTTGCCGTTCACCGATCTGGTGTTGTCCAACATCGTCCAGACCGTCGAAGGCGCCACCAACACCGCGCCGTTCCGCATTTACCGGGCGGTGAAACAATAGCGGGTGGATTACGAGGGGTGGTAGTAATTCGTCGCCGGCAGGTAGTTCACGCGCTGCGGGCGTCCCGCCCGCGCGCTGGTCAAGGCGCGGGCGGGGAAACGCCGTTGGCTGGCGTGAGGCGGGCGTTCAGCCGCGTCTTCGATTGCTGCAACGCCTGGACCGCGGCCGGGTTGCGTGTCGTGGTCAGCAGTTGATCAATAAATCCGAGTTGCTGCTGAATCCAATCCGGGGTGAGCGTTGTGACCGTCGGGCCGCTGTAAAAATTCTGGTTGCCGGCCTCAATGTGAAACCGCTTCGCGTTCGTCGCGTCCGCCGGACTGGCGTTGTTCCCAAAGACCGTATCGAGCACCTGATATCGTTCCCCCGCCAGCGCGGGAACGAGATACGCCCACGCGAACGGCGGGATGCGATCGGCGCCGGCCTGCTCCAACAGCGCGGCCCGCGCTTCCGGCGAATCCACCGCCATCCCGCCGAGCATTTCCAGCGCGGGCAGGCTCTTCCCCTTGCCAGCGTCCGCCTGCACCAGTTTGACGAGTGAGGGGATGCCCGCGCCCTCGGGCAGCTGGGCCAGGGTGAACGCCGCGTAATAATTCCAGCGGGCCGAAGCCTGTTCCAAATCCGCCACCGTCTCGCCGCCGCCAAATTTCTGAACCAGTTCGAACACCGGGCCCATGTCCAGCCGCTCCGGCGCCGCTGGCATCGCCAGCAATTCGCGCGCGGCGGCGAGCGCTTCGCCGCGATGCTGCTCCGGCTCCAGTTGTTCCAAGTTGCGCGCCAGCATGGCGATTTCGCGCGGATGCGCCGTGGTCCGCAGAACTTCGAGCATCGTGTCCACCGCCTCGGTTCCGCCGATGTGCAGTAGCGCGTCGAACATGGCTGCGCGCGCGGAGGGATAACCGAGTCCGCGGCTGGCTTCGGGGCCAAACGTGAACTCGAGATTCTGCGCGAGGATTTCACGGATGGCGGGCACCGCGTCCGCACCTTGGGCCAGCAACTGCTGAAAATTCCGCTTCCATTCCTCGACATGGTCGCCGGTCAACGGCGTGCCGGCTTGTTCCAGGGGAAAGAGGCTTCTCACCAGTTTTTGGGTCAACTGGCTGGGCTCCGGGCGTGTAACCGCGGGCGTGGCTTGCGCGGCGGTGGCCGGGTTGGCCGCCGGAGTTCTCACCGCGACCGTAGCCGCCTTTTCACCGGGCGCTTGCTCCACGCCCGGGGCCACAAGCTGTGGGAGATTCTCGTTCAGTTCGGCGCGATTCAGGTCCACGACGCTGGCTGGCGCCGTGTCAACCCCGCCCGAAAGTTCGTCGCGCGGGCGACTGGGGCGCAACACGGCCACGATGGTCAGCCCCATTGCCAGCAGTCCCACGACTGCCAGTGGCAGCAGCCGGCGCGAAAAGCCGGCGGACTTCGGCGCGTTGGGAATTCGGGAGTGTGGCAACATCGTGTTTGCGGCCAGCATACGCTGCGACCCAGCGCATCGCTACGCCGGAAATCCCCTACAGCCGGCAGCGTCAGAAATTCACGGTTAATTCGCGGGGCCGGGCCTGATTGGGAAAGCGAATCCACAGGAGGCCCTCGGCGGCCGAATGGTTGGTTTGCTCGACCGGCTGCGCATCGAGCGTGATCGAGCGCGGCGCACGCGGCGCGCGCAATAGCATCACCGCGTCGGTTTTGCCAACGCCCTCGACGGTGAACGACAGCGCGCGCCGATCCGTCCGGCCCGGCAGCGCCTTGCACGCCGCGGCGAGCAGTTGTGGCGCGAGGCCCCGGGCCTTCTCGAGGTCGAGCAGAAAAAAACGCGAGCCGGGTTTCAATTCGATGGCGCGCTGAACCTGCAGTTCCGGATCGAACAGATTCACAAAGCGGCCGTGCAGTTGCTTCGGCGCGTTGGCGGTTGATTCATCAAGGCCGGCGGCGATGACGTACGGCCCGCGCCGCAGCAGCAGGTAATTCGTTTCCCGCCAGTCGAGCTTTGCGCGCTTAGCCGCCTGTCTTGCCAAGTCCGCCACGCGCGCATCACCCGCTGTGTTGGCGGCCAGTTGGATCGGATTGGCTTTGAGCCAAAACACGCTGCCGCTCCCGTGCCGCCAGGAAACGGGCGAGGCGGCCGTCGCTTCCGGATCCGAGGCGCGGAAGCCGAGCTGTTCAAAGAGATGCCCGCGCGGCGTGGTGTAATGGCGGCCTTCGCTGTTCCACCATTCGCGCACGGCGTGGTAGGGATCCGAGTCATCGTCGCAAACGACGAGCACTCCGCCCCGCTTCACCCAATGTGCCAGCGCGGCGTGAACCTCCGGCGTCAGCGGCTTCATGCCCTGGTAGGTCAGCAGCAATACCCGGAAGTCCGCCAGGTAACGGGGCACGGTGACGTTCTCCAACTGCACCGACGTTACTGGCAGGCCGCGTTTTAACAGCGGCAGCGCCAGT
>WBZT01000155.1_pt1 | contig 57873 bp, 51 predicted proteins | sample 5204241 | NCBI WGS metagenome assembly WBZT01 (sample SAMN12344358, study PRJNA552823) | activated sludge metagenome | biome: Activated sludge suspended growth; feature: Nitrification reactor; material: Wastewater; isolation source: activated sludge from nitrification reactor of wastewater... | reverse complement strand
TCGTAGCTTCGGGCGTGGTAAGGCACGCTCTCGTAAACTCCCGCAGGCAATGGGATTTGCCGCGTGCGCGGTCCTTTTTTGTGTTCCTTTTCGCCGGGATCATTCAAGACCGCGTTCTCACTCCACCATTCATCGAGCACCTGCGAGCGGCCCTGCCGTTGGCCTTCTTCGTAGGCTTCCTGAATTTCGCGAGCCTTGCGGTCCTGGAGAACGTAGGCCGTTCCGCCCGCAGCGAGTGCTCCCACTGCCGCGCCGACCGGAGCGCCCACCTGTTTGTTAATCGCGTTTCCGGCAAACGCGCCGCCAGCCGCGCCGATTGTGCCAGCCGCGACAGTTGTTCCGTTGAAAGCGGACGTCGGCCGCGCTTGAAGTGGATGTGAGTAATAACAGCCGCTGGTCAAAAACCCGGCGGCGAGAATGAGCATGAGGGACTTGATTGTTTTCATGTTGTGGTGGTCGCGGAAGATGTGGTGTCGGCAGGTGCAGTTGCGATTTTCCTTCGCTTGCCGCCCTTGCTGGATGGCGCGTCGCCGCTCTTCTTAAAGTGAAGTTCGGAAGTCAGAGTTTGCACCTGTTGGTTGGCCTTTTGAATCTGGCCCAGGTATTCATCGAAATTGCCGTGAGCGATCACGTGTCCGATGAATTGTTCGTCGGTAAGGTCAGTCAGCCACGGCGGCTTCACGGCCTTGACGCGATTCACAAAATCCGCGGGCAATTCAAGCGCGATGGAAACGGTTTCAGGCATAGGTTTCATTTGGGTTCACGAGCTTGCTCGGCTTTCTTGAACGCATCCTCCAGGATGGTCCGCAGTTTTTTCTGCTGTTCAGCTGGCGACTCCGTGGTGTTGGTGATGGCATCAACAGGAGGCGCATTCGTCAGCGGCTCGCTCAAGACCGGCTGCTTGAGCGCCGGAGCGTTGCCGGTCGGCGGCTGAACGGCTGAAACGGATGAGGCAGGTGGCTGATTCGCGCCAGAAATTTGCCGGTCTGCAATTGGAGTCTCAGGAATGGCGAGCCAGCCGAGGTAAGGATCAAATGCAGTGGTTTCGCCGGGCAGCAATCTCGATTCTGCCTCCTGCCGCTCTTCTTTTTGCGCGTATCCCAGGACGCGCACGCGGCTGACATCCAGCGTCGTGTCAAGGAGTCCGTTCTTCTTGGATTGAATGTAATCGTAGTAGCTCTTCGAGGGCGGCGCCAGTTGTGTTGGCTGATTGTCGGCTGGCACGAAATACTGGCGGTTCTTCTGAGCGGCGTTCAGATTCCAGTGTCCTGGCTGCCGGATAACGAGCACTTTGCCGGGGAACACGAGGTTGCCTTCGTCATTGACGTAAGGCGCCATTTCAACTTCCTCAATGATGGGGTTGGAATAAATCGGCTCCGGCTTGGCCGGATTCTCCGCGACGCGCGGTTCTTCTTTTCCTTGCGGCGGGATCACCTGCACCAGCGGATCCAGCGGCCTGTAATTTTGCACGGCCCGCTTATGAGTGGCGCAACCTGTCACCAGCAGGATTGCAGCAGAGGTTAAGAGGAATCTTGTCGTCTTCATTCTCATTTTCGGTTCTGAAACTTTCGTGCTACTCCAGCGGTTTTGTGGTGTTCGCGGGCATTGTTGGTTGCGAAATTGGCAACTGCACACCGGGTGGGAGCTGAACTCCAGAAGGCAGGGAGGATGGCGAGGCCGTCGCGGTTGCCATCTGGTTGAAGGTGCTCGCGGTTCTGCCCTGCTGCTGGTTCAGCGTGATGATGTTCGGTTCCGGGCTCGCATCATCTTTGCCCAGGAATTCGGTGCTGCCTCCCTCTTTGCCCAGCGTCAAATCGAGCGGTGCTGTGAGCAGCGCCCAGCCGAGCGTTCCGCGCGGCACGAGGGTGCCGGACGGATACAATTGATTCAGCTCTTTGGCCTTGTCCGCCATGATGCCGCTGAGCACTTGGGCTGTTCCATCGAGCAGCTTCGATTTTGCGTTGAGCACGTAGGTCTGCTGGTTGCCCACGATCGGGCTGGTCCCGGTCGGGACGATTGACTGTTGCGTGGTGACGTCTTTCAACGCATCCATGAAGGTCTGGACAGTCGTTGAGGCCAACGGCAGCAACTCAAGCATCAGAGGCGATTCGAGGGGATATCCATCGAACCCGGGTTCTTGTTCCAGGCTCAACGCCATCGCATGAATCGGATACTCCTTACCCTCGGGATCAATGATGGTGTTGACGCGGACATTGACCTTGTGATTGGGACCCTGACTGGCCGTGCCGATCAAATGCCAGCCGAAGGGCAATTGGAGCCTACTGTTGAACAGAACATCCTTTGCCACGGCCATCTCGACCGGCATGGCACCAACCGATGTGTTGATTCGGCTCAGGAGAATGATCGGAATCTTGTGACCGCGCGGGAGGAACTTTTTGATCCCGAACCCGTTCGTTTTGCTCTTGGATGCTGATTCCGGCGCGTTGGTGAACAGGAGCAGCGTGTTTACATAATGATAGCTCTCCGCGTTGCTGATTTCGTTGGCACCAGACTGGACCAGCGCCGTCGTGAGCCTGCCGTTGCCTAGCGTGCGATCGGGCGGCATTCGTCTCGGATCAATTTTTGGTATCCAACCGCCGTTGTCACTCGCCGCCTTCGCGTCGGCCTTCGTAGTTTGGTTGGTCGCTTGCTCCTGCTCGCGTTGGCGATAGAGATCTTCCAGGTTTTTGAGCGGTCGCTTGCGTGTGTCCGGCAACTCGTCCTTGAGAAGCAAAGGCTGCTCGACGGGCGAGCCGAGTCCTCGCCGCGTGTTCTGGCTGCTGGGTGTGCTGAATTTCACGCTCGGGTCCCGCTTTTCCGGCAGCCGCAGCACTTTGATTGCGTAGAGGCCACCGACAATCATCATGCCCATCACCAGCAGAACAACTCCGAAGCCGAGGGCCGGCTTACCCTGTGCGTTGGTCCTGGTCAGTGAAAAGAGTTCCTTGAGCTTCATGGCGCTGGAGCAGGACTGGCATTTCCCTTCAATTGCGTCTTGCTCGCCGGTAGCCGGAGTTCGAACCGGGCATCTTCGATGTCAATCCGCTGGCCTTGAAGAAAAATGTATTTGAGATCGGTTTGCCCCGGCAGCAGCACTTTCGTTCCTTGCTGGGTCAGCAAGTAGGGGAAATCAGTGTTGGCAATGAAAGGCTCGATCTGCGTGGCCGAAAGGTACACGGCCTGGCTGGTCGGGTTGTGGACCTCGATTTGCAGGATGACAACGTCCTGCGGGTAATAGTGCCAGGCAGCTTGAAGTGTCACCTCTGCGCCGCTCCACAAGTACGTGATGCCTTGCGGGCTGAAACCCATATCCTTGGCCACAAGCTCGGCATAATTCGGGTCTCGACTGATTTGGGTGATGAGGTTGATCAAGCGCGTCGTGTTAATCTCGGTTGGCGCCAGCGGCGGAACCTTGGACAAATTGCGGCCTGATAGACCGCCTTCGATGGTGTAGGTCTTCCGGTAATTGACCTTTTCTTTTCCGACGATGAGCCGGAACGAGTACGTCGTGCCATCCATCGTCACGTGCATGTTCACGTTCCCGGCGGCGACTTTTGGAGAGAGCAGAAGGTAATGCTCTTTGCTGTCGGCCGGGTTGCGACCGATGTTGATGACCTGCGTGTTGACGCTCACCTCGTCCACCGGCTTGGGAAAGATGAGTTTTGTGATTTGCTCGGGCATCAAATAGACGTTCTCCACGACGCGAGTGGACAGGCGCACTCGATCAGCGAGGGCAGAGGAATTGGCGTTGCCTTCCACAAAGGGATCTGCCGCCCAAAGAGTCAGCGCGGCGAGGGAAGCAAAGAGGAAGAAAGCAAATCGTTTCACAGTTTTTCGTGGATCAAAAGAGCGGGTTGCGTTTGGGCAGCGGAATTTCCTGGTTCTTGCGCACGGCCAGTTCACGCTCCAGTTCCTGTTTCGAAAGTTTCTTGAGCCTGCCCTTTTCGGCGAGGAAGAGTTCGTAGTAATCCCCCGGTTTGATTTCCTCGACTCGCGCGAGCCGGTAGCGGCTTCTTTCCAGCAACCAGCGGGTCCGGATGTAGATGGGCGCGCCGGCGCTCTCGCGATTGCTGCGTTTAATCAGGCTCGCTTTGGTGACGGCTTCGAAGCCTTTGGCTGGGACCTGGAGCGACTCGAACGTCTCGGCAATGTTCAAATAGACTGTCGCGTTGGTCTGCTTGGCGGCGCTTTCCATTTCCCCGCGGAACTGCGCGAGCAACTGGGGCTTCACGTTTTCCCTGACGGAATCGAGGTAGTTCAGGTTGCCCTCCTGGTAGTACAGGATTTGGAGGACGTCGTTGACCAACTCCACTCGAGCAATGCGGTCCAGTTGCGGCGCGCCGGCCGCAGTCTCGAAGACGACGCCGTTGGGCAGCCCGGCGAAGATTGGCAGCATCCGCTTGCTCTCCCTGGCAATCAGAACTCCGAGTGTAATGATTGCCCCAAGCAAGAGTCCCTGAACGATCCACCAGCGCATCAGGCGACGTCGAACTTCGTCTGTGGGTCGCCACGCCCGGCGATGCGTTTCTGGTTCTTCGGACCAAAAATGGGGATAGGGAATCATCGTCAAAATCCGGAGCGATCCCGATTCTTCAGTTCGGTGTCGTACGCTTCGGCAGCGGCGCCGTAAAACTCATCGAAGCGCTGGAGGTAGTAACCCCATTTGTTGCGGTTGGACATCGGTTCCCAAAAAATCTCGACCTGTGCCCGATACGGCTCCATGCCGCCCTTGCCCGAAAGGGTATTATTCATCCTGAATCCCTTGACGAAGGCCGAGATGATCCGCGTGGCCGGGTTGTAGCGCCAGCGCGTGACTTCCGTGAGATAGAGGGTGTTAATCGGATATTCGGAAAGCGGCACATTCGCCATTTTCTGTCCCTTCTGCTGAAGGCGCAGATAGATGGCCGGCTCAATGCTGCCCTCGAGCAGATTCAACATCGGCATCCCTTCAGAAGAAGCCTCGTTGGCGGCATTCACCACGAAGGTCAGGAAAGCTTCGACCTGGTTTTGATTGAAGGAATCAAACCCTTTGCTTTTGAGGAGAAGTTCGGTCGCAGGTTCGGGCAGCTTCACTTCGTAGCTGTTTCGCCGGCTGATCGCGCCATACAGTGCGACCAGTCCGAGCAAAGTGATCAGGAGGATGAACGTCTTGGCGCGTTCCCACTGTGCAAGCCAGCGCAGCCACGCCAACGGATACCAGTGATAATTGCCGCCCCCGATGAGCTTGGGCGGGAGCACTTCCGCGCCCTGCAACGGCGGGTTGCCAGTCGCCTCGAACTGCCGAAGCAGTTTCTTAAGCGCGCCGACCTTCCGTGCGGGCTTCACGGCGTTCGCGCCGTTTTTGGCCCCTCCGGCGAGGACTTCGAGAGCAGCTTCTTCTTTTGTGTCACCGAGCATCGCTGGCACTGTCAGGTGCTTTCCCATTATATGGCCGCACCAGCCGAGTTTTGTGCCCCGTCGAAGACCAGCCATTGATGGCGAATCGCGCTGCACGACTTGTCCGCTCTGAAAAACTATAATGAGGAAGACCGCTGCTGCCGCTCGGCGTAAGAAATCATTCCATGGAACGAGTCGAATTTACGTTGGATGGCCCTTCGCTCATCGTTCCACCGCGAGGATGCATCCTCTTGGTGCGATTCCGACAGAGCGGACAGCAGGAAATCGATCGGCTCTTTTGCGATTACGGACTGCGGTCGGGGCGATTGCTGCAATTGTTCAACAGCCGCATCAAGGCTCTGCTGTTTGAAGGAACAATTCCGTGTGATTACGCACTCAAAGTCGGAACGACGACCCTTTCCGCTGAACAAGTCGTGGAGATTTTCCAAATGCCGACGCCGCCTTGGTATCACCGGCTGGAGCAAGACGCGCTGGCCTTGGCCCGCCAGTCACATGATGTCGCCGAGGAAATTGGCCTGGCGGATTTGTTTCGAGCAATGATTGGAGGAAAATGACGAGTTCGCTTGTTCTTCCGTCAGACGTTGAGTTTTTGGAGGGGCTGACATTCCCGTGCGGCGACGGCGTGCTGGCGGACATCAAGCGGCAATTGATACCCATCGCCCTGCACGTGATTCGCAACGCACTCCTCGGACGCGTGCATCCATTTGAAACGTTGCAAAGCCTCAGCGACCTGCACTCTCAGGACCTCATCGTCAATCCCCAGACAACCCCCGGTCTGCACCAACTCCTTGACGCGCTTGAACTCCATCCCCGGCTGCAAAGCGTAATTGAGATCCTGCGCCAGCCGATCGTAATGCAACGGTTGCGCATCGAGTGGCTCTACGAGATCAGCGTTGGTCGCTTTGAGCATTCCATTCGGTTTCTGCACAAAGAAGAAGAATTGCTGAGGAGTTGGGAACAGTTTTGCGGCGAGCTGCGCGAGTCCTCAGTCAATCCTTTCGATGCGGCCGAGAAGGAAGCTCAACGTCTCCTTTCGTCACGCGGGGAACTTTCCGACTTAGCGCAACGGCTCTATCGGCTCTCGTTTCTGGGGGCTGCCCGAAAACTGTTTGTTCATTTCTCCGGCGCGAAAGAAACCTGGGCCGGCCCGTACTCGGTTCATTCCTTCAAACTGAACGGAACGCTGGCGGATCAGACTGGTCGTGTTGCGCGGGACGTTCAAGGCGGAGGCGGGCATCTGGTGTTGCGCTTCGGCCAAGTCGATCATGTCTTCTACCTGAAACCGTCGCTCGAACAATTGCAACTGTATCTGGATTGCATCAAAGATCCGGAACTCTCGACCGCAGTCCAGTACGGGCTGTGTCCATTCATTTCTGCCGACAACCGGGAGATGAATTTCCTGGCCGAAATGTTCTATCACGTTTACCTGCCCGGTTGCGTGCGCGAAATACACAAGCCCTCACACGTGGACACAAATGAAGACTTCCTTCGGGATTCAGGAATGAAAAAGGAGTTCTTTCGACGCTTCCGCTTCCTTCCACTTAACGTGGACATCGTTGCCATGCTCTCGGAAAAGATGGCGGAGATGCCACGCCTGGGTGAGTTTCTGCGTCACCCTCGCACCGAATCTGGACTGGTGCGACAACGTTTGCTCCGCGGCATCCTCGACCCGATGTTGGCCGATGTGGTGCAGAAGGCCCTGCTTTCTCTGTGCCGAAACTGGAATCCGCTGTTGCGAACAGAAGAGGGCGGCACGCTGTCACTGATGAACCTCGTGGAGAACAAGGTCTCCCGCGCCATCGGTGACGATCCAAAAGCGTCCCTGCTCAGAGAACGGCTCTTTTTTGACGAGTTGGTGAAGATTCTGGAACGGAACACGCAATCGTGGCAGGAAGTGTTTGCCAAAGATGGCTTCGTTGTTGACCGGAGTCGGAATTATTTCATGACCGTTCTCGACAAGGCGATTGACGAGAGTGGATCACAGCAAACGCGTCGTGACAGCCATGAAGATTTTCGCCGCGTAGCTTGCGTCGTTGTGGAATGAGCCGATAGCGAGCGTCGGACGGTTTTCGCGCTTCCAACCGGCGCAACGCGGGCTACTCGGGCACTTCCAACGCGAGCTGCTCGTGAAACAGAAAGCTGCTGTTGCCTTCAGGGAAAGCTCGCCACGTGACGCTGCCTTGAATCGTGTAGACTCCGTTGACCGAGCCGCTTTTCTCCAGACGAATTGTCCCGCTCGGGATATGGGGAAGCAGATCCTCGCTGACCGGAACATTGGTCTCGCCGACGTTCATGGCCTGATATTTCACGATGGTGTCCGAGAGAGCTTGCAAGACTCCCGTCCTCACGTTGTCCGAGTAAACGTTGATTTTGCTTACGAGAAGAAATTGCGCCACACCGATCACTACGAGCCCAAGAATGATGATGGCCGCGACCATCTCCACCAGCGTTGCGCCGCACAATCTCAATCGGCGATGACGAGCGATTTTCATGGTCAACGGAAAGCGTCGTGGCGCGGGTTGAAGTTGTATTCACGCAGATCGTGTTGGAGCAATCCGGTCTTGTTCGTTCGATGCTCCGACACCTGCTGTTCGAGCTCACCGTCATCGGCACTGATGAACAGTCCTCGAAAGGCAGTTGTGGCCGCACGGTAATACAGCGGCGGCGGGATTCTCCACGACGCAGTAACATCGAAGTCTGGCGCAGTGTTGGTCGTGAGGGTGAGCGCGTAGTTCGGAGTCTGATTCTGGTTCGTGAATGCATACGTCAGGTTCAGAGGCGAAGTTCCTGCCGTATCGGTAATTTCATATCGGTAAACGATCCCGTCAGCGTAGATTCCAAAATTCGCCAACGCTTGGCCATCCGCGTCGTAGAGGTGAAGAACGCTTCCATTCAGTCCATGGGAGTTCGTGGATTCGGTTGTGTAACTCCAGGTTCGACCGAGTCGATCATTCAACACGCCAACAAAGCGGTCGTACTCGGCCCGGCGCGAATTGGCCGCCGCCCGCGAGGTTTGCGTCGCCTCTTTGGTGATATACATGAGGCTGCGATAGCCGGTCGCTGCGATCACGCTTAGAACCGCGACCACAATCAGAACTTCGACAAGCGAAAACGCGTTTGCTTTTTTCATTTCACAACATCTACAGGTCTATTGGGAACGAGTGATATTTCTGCACGCCCTCTCAATTTCAGTCGGCCGCTTCCCCTCAGCGTTCCAAGGATGTGCCGATCTCCCTGAGACGTGACCGTTAAATTTTCGGTTCGCTCGATTTGAAAAGGTTCTTCTGTGAGATTGGTAATGGCGAAAGTTTCGCCGCGGACGCGGACTTGAAGCTGCTCGGTCACGAGCGACAGGTGGCACATTAACTTCTGGTATTCCGTCATTCGCCCGTTCGCGTCCACGGCCACGATCACTAATGGGAATGTCGAGGGGGTTGTCCTGAGATCGATTGACAGTGTGGCTTTTGCCACACCGTTGGTAACCGCGACAATGCGTTCGTCCAGCGAGACTGTGCAGGGATGATCCAACAGAATGCGATTTGCTTTTACGTCCGTGAGTTCAAGCTGGAAAATTTGCCGCGAGGCTTTGACATGCCACGGCGGTAAATACAGATCCCGAACATTCGCCGCGCTCACCGTCAAAGCGAAAGATATGATGGAAAGGGTAAGAAACTTCATTTGCGGATGATGTTCGCGCGAAGCTGGAGCGGCTGTGTGTCTGGCGGGAGCAACTCCATCTGCCCGAACCAAGCCGCATGGATTCGGGACATTTCAATTTTATCCAGCGTCCAGCCAGCGACGCTGAGTTGTCTGGCCAGGTGAAGTGGTTTGCCGGAAGGCTTCGCCGGGTCTTCCGGCTGATTCAGTTCCAAGTTCCAACCGAAAGTCTGCTGATACGGTTGTGGGTTGATGAGCACTTCCACCGTCGTCCAAAGACCGGTAGGCAACTCCTTGGTTGCCAGTTCGACGTCTTGTGCCGCATCAAAGAGCGAATCGCCTCGGGGATTCACGAGGCAATTCCAGACCAACCGTCCCCGCCGGAGAAAAAGCGTAGCCAGCGGTTTGGATTTGGTTTCTTCGACATGTCCCCACAGGACAAGCAGAGGTTCGTCGCGCTCGACGTTCATCGGCAAAACGTGAAGCCGCAGCACAAACGCACCGGACGGAAGCGAAATAAATCCCGGCCCTTGCGTGATCAATGGGAACAAAGCGGCTTGATAGGCCAATCGCGGAAGCTCCAGGCGATTGGCCTGCCATGCCGGCCCGCGCCAGCGTGGATTGAAGTGGTCAATGATTTCGGCCTTGGATTTCGGTGCACTGATAAACAGGCACAGAACGCAAAGGCACGTTCGCGTCCAGATAGTCATAATATCTCAAGCACGCCAGCTCCTGTCCATCGAGCCGGCCTGCGTGCAGTTCTTTCCAGTAATCGCCCGTTCGTAATTTCCGGTCGCAACGCATGTGAAGATAATTCTCCATCTCTTCCTGCCCCAGACACGCTGGCACTTGAAGTGTCCCTTTGGGCGTCAGAATGTTGACGCCTCCTGCAAGCACTTCCGGGTTCAGATATGCTTCCGGCGCGCGGCGGCTCTTTGTGTCCAGATACGTCGGCAGCCCATTCGCTGGGCGATGCGTGGTATAGCTCTTCCTTTTAACTTCGGCTTGGAGCGAAACCTTTTTATCGCCCAGAGGAATGAACTTGAAGTCCGCTTCGTGCGGAACTGCATTCGTCAAAACGTCCGATAATTTGTCTTCAACTCGGGAGATTCCCGCCATGGCGCGCCGATACAGCAACGGCTGCAAACTGGCGCGAAAGATCTCCGCAGCCTCGGCCTTTTCCTGCGCCAGCACTTTGGGAATGATTTCCCGTTCGACGCGAACGTCCTCTGGCGTAATCGGCCCTGCGGCGGTGGCCAGTGCCACGCTACAGGCGATTAAGCTCAACGTGCGATATGCGAATGTCGTAAACACGGTCTGGTCCTTGTGGGAAAGTGGCGGGGTTACGATTCACGCCAAACTGCGTGATAATCGGGTCTGTCCCCGAAAGCCACTTGATGCGATGCGAGTAAGTGAGCTGCCCGTTGATAACGAGTCCTGTGGGCGCGAGGCCAGACGGCCGTTTGATGCCATCCTCGACCACGAGCCGCCCGTTGAACACGGGCGCTGGTCCGGGCAAGGCGGGCGCGTTTGTTTTCGTCCAGCCTAATGTCTGATAATTGAACTGAATCGTGCGCTGCACGAAGGTCGTGTTGTAGAGCGCGGGGTCGGCCAGTTGAATGTCGGCGTCGCTGCGGTTGTCAGCAGGAGTGATTTCATTTTGCTCCTGCAACACATCGAACGTCGTGGATTTCCATGCGCCGACATTTTCCGGATTCCAGTTCCCGGCTGCGTCGTAGCGCTCACTGTTCGCGCTCTGGCCGACGCGTATCTGCATCCCCAGAAAGGGCGCGGCGCTGATTCCGTTGCTCCAGTTGATCCACAAATAATCTCTCCACGTGCCGCCGAGCGGATGCAGTTCGGTCGGTTCAACGCTGGTCAGCATCGGCCCATTTGTCCCGATGGAAATGCGCTCTGGCGTCGGCTGGAAAAGGTCAATCTGTTCCCGGTATCGCTCGGCGTAATTGGTGCGGATGGTGATGAATGCCTTCGCATACGGCACAGTTTGAATGTTGGCCTCGGTGAGCGGAGGAAAGGGGACAGGCAGATTGGTCGGCGTCCAACGAATGAGCTGCGCTTCGATGGCGGATTGGCCATCAAGCGCAGGTAGCAAATCGTGCAATTGTGAAATCTGTTCCTGCGTGAACGACCGCACGACTGCGGTTTGATTGGTGATGACGGCCAGACTACCCAGCACAAACGCGCCCGGAATTCCTGCAAGAGCATCGGCCAGATGTTCGTCCACCAGCGTCGTGTCGAGGGCCGTCATCTGTTGCTGGTTGAGCATCCCGCAGACGGATTGCTCGTAAACGCCGGCGTAGTTGTAACGGCTAATCACGTTTGTGTAGATGTTCTCGATGCGGTTGGTCGTTGTATCGGTGAGGACTGAGACCTGCGGTTTGACGGTGCTGTTCAGATTGGAAATCGCGAGGTAATCCAGGAAATAGTTCTCGTCCGCGGCAGTCGGCAAATAGAGCGGGCTTGCGGGGTCGCCCAACACCCGCGCCTGAATGTTGCTGGCCCATTGGTAAAGCTGCTGATGCAGCAGGGCGTAACGCTGGTGCTCCACGAAAACTTGGTTGGTCGCGTCCAGCGTGACATCAGCTCGAGTGACCACGCGAAACTCGTTCGTCGCGAAAATCCCGGGCGCGAAGATTCGCGACGCAAAATTGCTGATAGCGAGGACATCCGTGTTCTTCGGAACGAAGCCAATGTTGCCTTCGACTTTCAGTCTGGCGAAGTTCGTGTTGACGTCGCCGGTGAAGAAGACTCGGACCGACGGCGGGAACGTCAGATTCAGAGGCGCTCCTGTTCCAGTCAGCACCTCGGCGTTGGTCACGACGATGGTCGGAATAGGCAACCCGCCCAGAGAGGGAGCGGGTATGGCGTAAAGACTGCGGGCAGACCGTTCAGCAAGATAGCCTGCCAGGTTCAGAACGGCGACGTAATCTCCGGCGAGTTGGCTGCTCGCGTCGAACAGCGGATTATTATGCGAGATTTGGATGGGCTGGTAGGAAGGCGTGATCCAATCCGGCGACCAATCCTGTGTTCGCAGAAAGTTGTCGTATTGCCCGGCGATTTCACTGTTGATGACTGAATCGCTCGCGTCGCGCAGGCTGCCCCAAAGTTCGTAGCTGCCCCACTGCGGCTCGTAATCCGGGAAATCTCCTTTGAAGCTGAGCGCGCCTTCCGATGCCGCATTGGGAAATTTGGCGACACCTCCAGCGATGCCGCCCGTTCGCCAAAGGCGACGGTTCGGATCGCTCACGCTGGCGTCGGTGACGGAGGCGGGCGTTCCCGTAGAACTGAATCCGCCGGAATACACGAGCCCAACGTAAGCATGCACTGTCTGGTGGCTGCCATCGGAAACGTCGCGAGTGAGTTGCACGTTTTCTCGATTTCGCCCCGGATTGAACAGTGCCCATTCGGTTACGGGAACGGCGCGGATGCGGAAACTGTAACGGGCGCGAAAGTCCGGGTAACCTTGTCGCTGGGCGCGCGCGGTGATATCGACCGAAAAGTTCGTTTGGCCCATCCAAAAATCCGGATAGTGGGGATCAAACGTGCTCTTGCTGAGTCCGGCTGCCGCCAACTCGCGTGTCGAAACGGTCTTGTCCTCCGGGACAACCTCGTTGGTGGCCGAGAGCGTGACGGAATACGGACCGGATACAGACGGTTGCTGAGTTGCGAGCCATTGCTGAAGATCCTCTCGCCCATACGCACCCCTGACCTCGAACACGCGATCCAGTTGACTCAAGATACGCGAGGCTGCGGAATCCAGTGCCAGCCGCGATTCGATGTTTCCCTCCTTCGCCCGCGCCTCAAGAATGCGATGTTGCGAACTGCGAATGGCGAGCGAGGCGGCCACGCAAACCATTACGGCCAACACCATCGCACCGACCAACGCAAAGCCATGGCGGGAATGTGAGCGGCGGATTTTCATGGGCCGCTCCGTTTGAAATCGAGGCGACTCGGTTCAGGTTGGTTGACCGTCGTCGGGTTTGATTGCTTCCGTCCCGCGTAGTTCCGTTCGTAGAGGTAAGCGGGGAAGTTGCTGCCCGGCACGGGAGTCGTGCCCACCATCACGATTACGATGAAGACGAGAACGAAACAGATTTCACTCGGGCGCAGCGTCTTGCTGCCCAGGCGCGTGCTGATCTGCCGGACCGTGATGAGGATGAAAACGACCGCGGCACAGACGAGCGCAAACGTCGTCTGATACGCTTCCGTATAATGCACTTTCGGCCAGCGAGTGATGGCGTATTCGAGCCAGAAGAACTGCAGCGCGGCCACTCCCAGACCCAAAAATCCTGAGAGCACCGCGTTGAGCGTCAGAATGAGTGTCCACTTTGCTGCCGCCGGCATATCCCATTTTAGTCCGGGGCAATGGATTCTGGCGCGCAGCGCCGCATTCATCGCGCAGCCGACACTCGCTGCACTTCGGGTCGCGAGCCAGACAGATTTGTGTGCCGTGGTGAGTCAACGATTCTCCTGATCTGTTCCCGCATTTGGATTGCCGGTTTCCGCGAAGCGGGTCGGTGCGGACATATAATGAATCATGAAAATCGGCAGTCCGAACGCCAACCCAACCCAGAGTCCGCACGTTTACAACTTGCTCGACCAACGGTTGGCGCAACAAGGCGTCGCGCTTCATCAACTCCTGAAGGATTATGCTTCCGCAGCGCCGATGCAGGCGACTTCGCCGGAGGAATTGCTCGAACAGGTGACCTCGGTCTTCGGCAAATGGTCAGCCGAGCCGGCGCAACGTGTGATGCCCGATACGGCCCTCGCGCAGGAACACCTCCGCCTGCTGGATGACATTTGCAAAATTCAAGGGACTGAAGCAGCAAGCCGGTTGGAATCCACTTTGGTTCGCATCGTCTCCAATCAGTTCGCCCGCCATGCCGGGTGTCCCGTGCGCCTGCCGGACGAAAACAAGTTGATCCCCCTCTCCGAAGTAAAACCAGCGAACGCTTATTCCGCCTTGGCTCAACGCGCCGCATTGTTGGGCATGCAACCTCACGAGCGAGTAAAACACTGGGTGGAGTCCAATCGCGAATCATTCCAGCACAAGCCGATCAGCGACGTGGGCTACTTGCGCATGGCGCAGAAATTCGGCGGCGCGTGGCCGGCCGAATCAAACAACCTCGACCCATTTCAAAAATGTGTGGCGAGTTTCCTCGATGGTGTCGCTTTAGGCACAAATCGAAGCCATGCAGTGGTAGTTCAATCTTCTTTGGTGGACACTTTCGCGCGGACCATCCGCCGACACGCGCGCGAATTGGATTTGGATCGGTCTGCTGCGGCTGTTCCCGCAATCTCGATGGCATAGCTACGGCCGTTCGTTCGCCTACCTCCTTCCGCTGCAGTTTTTCCCGTTCCCCTCCGCACACCCTCCGCAGCCCTATCCTTGAGAGAATCGAATGACAGTCAGATGAAATTACAAGAGGCCGCGCTGCAAATGTTGAAAGGTGTGACCGGGGTCTTCCATGTCCGTCCGATTATCCCAAACAAGGCGCTCACATTACGCAAAGGCCGCCGCGGCCACGAACTGATCCAAAATGAAGGCGAAGTTGTGCGGGTTGTTGCTGTCAGCGATGACAAGCCGGGCTTGCTTTCGTTCGCGGCCATCAACGGCATACCGGTCAAGAATTACACGGACATGGCCGTCTCCAAACCAGAGCCAAAAGTAAACGGCAAAGCTGTTCCTCAAATTCCTGAGTTGAGCATGTGAGCGTGGCGCGCGTAACGGCCCATGATGCCAGGCTCTATAATCGAATATGAATCAGGTTGATTCACCCGCAGCGCGTATTCCGCCCCATGCGACGACTCGCTTAAACGCCGAGGACGTTTTTACGCGTAACCTGCGGTTCATGGTCGCGCAGGCGGCCGGGCAACACGCCGAGCGGACGTTTCAGATGTTGCAACGAACGTTTCCGGATCTCCGGAACTTTGAACAACTGCGAACCTTCGCGAAGCTGTACGTCAACAGCGGACTCAGTCCACTGCAAATCCGCCCGCTGCCTTCAGAGGTTGATCCGCACCGGCTCAAGGGAGAATTGGCGTTGCGTTTTCACGCCGGGATGATTGTGCTGGCTCGCGATGAGAGAATTGTATGCCGGGGCGCTGAAGCGTTCGGTCCGTTTGATTCAATCCGCGCTGCAAGTTTCTCCCGGAAGCTCAGTGCCGAATCCCCGACCAATGATGAGCACGGCCACGCGCTTGACCCCGAACAGTGCATCCCTTCGGCGGTTGGAATTTATCCTGAAATCGTTTGACGTCCCAGGTTTCCATTGCCATCCACCTTCTGCTCGGCGGCTTTCAACGGGTTTTGGTCGAACAACTCCGCCTTGAGAGTCAGCCCATATTTTTCAAAAAGGCCGTACGTGTTCCGGCGGGCCGCGGGAATTTGCTCCGGCTTTGGAGCGGTCAGCGCGATGGCGATAAGCAAAGCGGCTTTGCGAAAATCCGATTTTCGTTCGAGTTGTCCCTTACCGCTTTGGTAGCAATATCCTCGGGGCGTGTTTTCCCGCACGACCTGTTTGAGCAACGAAAGAAAATAGTTCTCCACCTGCCAACGCGATTCCTTGTGAGACAGGTGAACGTTGAAAGCCGCTGGTATTTCATCGAACTCGGTGTAAACAAACACGCGCGGCTCTGGCACGGTCTCGAAGATTTTCGGGAACGCGTGAAAAAGGTCGGTGATTCGGGCGCGCAACTCCACTTCTGAGCCGGTCTTGAAGCTGACTGGTTCAGACCGCGCATCTTCATATTGGTAAGGATCAGAAAATGCACGGCTGTTTCTCAGATACGCCTCCTCGGCCGCTTTGACCGCCTCTTCGATTCGCATCGCGGTCATCGAAGCGGCTTTTTCCGCGATCTCTGTCTCTTGGCCATAACGCCTGTCGAGAATCTTGAGCCATTGCGGAGCATCCAAATCTGCGAAGACAACATCCAAGTCCTCTTTGAGATGAACTGTGCAAGTGGCTGGTCCAGGTGAAAACTTTTGGTCGCGCATCTGGCCCAGCGTTAAATGATGCTCGACTTCGCGAGACGGGCTTCCCTGAAGGATGGTTCGGCTGGGCATGAAGTCCTCCACCAATTGTTCCACTCGAACAATCTTGTCGCCGCGTTGGAGGCTGATTTTCCGCCAGAATGTCGGCGCTGTTAACGTATGTTCAAGGTCCATTCTGTTTACCCGTCAATGATTGGGCAGTCACGGTCTGGCCAGAGTGCTGCTTGACTCATGCCACGACGGCACAGCGAAGAAGCGCCGACGACGGCGTGGGCGGCAGAGCAAGACAAAGCTTTCTTCTGTTCACGACCCACCGGTATTGCACGGACCCGTTGGGTGATTCTGCCCAACCGCGGTCTGTTTTGCCAGCCCAATTCATCATTACGATTCTCGACTTCTCACAAAAACATCAGTGGCGCACAAACCCATTATGGGTGCCTTGCCTCAAGACAATTGCATGGCGGATACGCGTAGTTTTCGGCGGAATAGCCCCGGACTTCAAAGAAATTTTTGAAGCGCGCTGCATCTTGGCTTTCTTCGACGTATCGAGCCGCCATTCAATAAGTTATCATCAGACTCCCCATCGCGATCCGCAGTAATCGCCAAGGCCTTGCAGCCAGCCTTCCTCATGTCACCGGTTTCATCTGCGGTAGGTTCTCACCAATCGAGACACGAGGTAAAGCCTCGTGTTTGTGTCTTGGGGTTTTCGAGAGGATTGGTCATGCCTGTCCGAAAACCCTCGTCCTGTTCGCGCCGAAAGCGGCTTGGCGAAAATGTGTCCGCTTTGAGGGCGCGCAGGAATTTTACGCAGGAAAAGCTGGCTGAAAAAGTTGGTGTCAGCGCGCGATATATTCAGAGCGTCGAAGCGGGCGAATATTTTCCGAGCCTTCCGACACTGGCGCGTTTGCGCGTTGCCCTTCGATGTGATTGGAACGCCATGTTCGAAGGTTGCGATTAAGTTCGGACTGCTTTTGAAGGCACGCACGTCTGATTCTCATTCAAGGCTTTCTCTTCAATTCCGTGGAGTTCATTTCTCGTGCTCGGGAAAACAACAGCAGGCGGATTTCAGTTGGAATGCTTTCACGGTAGCGTCCGGTCTTTAGAGGAAGCGAAGTCAACCGAGTCAGCAGCCGATTACCCTTTTTCCCGCGCACCCAGCCGGTGACGAGACGCAGTGCCCGCCCCTCGAACTCGCAGTTCTCCACCTCCACTTGGAACAACTTCTGTCGATTGAGCGCCATTATGCATTTGTTTCGCGTGCTTCTGGCGGGAGAGACAAACTGGCGTCGAAAGTTCTTACAGCCGCTGTTTTCGCGTCAACTCCAGCCATTTGGCGGCAATGGCACAAATAGCCTCGTGATATTCGTGACTCAAATGATCGCTGGCGAATTCGTGAGCAAACTCATGCAGCAACAATTTCTCGATCTCGACACGGTTGGTTTCCAGATCGAACCATTTGCGACCCAGTCGCCCGACGTTGAAGGTCAGGCTTCCCGGCCCGTAAGTTGCGGCAAATGGCCAGGCTGGATCGTTGGCGAAGGTCACTGAGATGTCGCGCTCCAACACGCCGCGCGCGATGCTTGTCGCGTGCTCCTGCACCGTCCTCATTCCGGGCGTGATTTCTCTTTCCAGTTTCAGAGGCGGTCCATCCGGGCTGTATGGCTTGGGCGATGGAGTAACCTGGCCCGCGGGCAAAATCGCCTGCGCGGCCTTCGAGTTCTTCCACGCTCCAGAACTCATCATTGAGCCGGTGACCACCACATAACCTTTGGAAACGGCCAGCTTGTTGGCTTCTGGATCGGACGGATCATAGGCCACGCGCTTTTCCGAAAATCGCCGATTCAGATACGTTTCGATGGCGACGGGCTTGCAATCCTTTTCGGCAACGGCTTGCTCAATCCACGGGCTGTTCATTTCCTCGGCTTGGACGTGCTCATGCATGTAGTTGAACACGGCCAACCGCAAATCGCGCAGGAACGACGGAGCGACGCCTTCGCGGTCGAGGGTCAGAGGAATTTTCTGCGCGACATCGTAGTGCCATTTGTCGCCGGTCTCCACGATCGGGATGCCCATCTCGTAGAGCATTGCGGCTTCGTCGCGTCGCGTTTCGTAGAGTCTGACCTCGGTATTGCGCTCAACTCGCCGGAGAAATCCGGCGGCATTGGATTTTTCAGTCTGAAGGCGAGCGGGAAAGGTCGCCAAGGGTTTGCGCGTTTCGAGAACGACGCCGTTGACGCGCGTGGGAATGTGTGGAGGGGGCAGAAGTTTTCGCATCCAGGCGAGCGCTTCCTCCATTTCTTCCTTCGTCATCCGGAGCACGCAGGTGACGCGCGATCCATCGCCCCGTTTCTGCGGCGTTTTGCGACGGCCGCTCTGATCGAAAATCAGCGTTCCCTTGGTGGTGCAAATGCGCGCAGAATCACAAATCGCCAGGACGAGTTTCTCTCCCACATCGAACCGGCCTCGCTTCAACGGATCTGCTTTTTTGGGCGATTCCTTGAACAGCGTGTAGGCGTGGCTCAGATCGGCGAATCCATCCGGCGAGTTGTCTTCGACGACGAGCAGTGTTTTGCCTGAGCTTTCTGGCCTGATGTTGACTTCAACCAGGGAAACGGCCTCCGCGTCCCAAGCGTTCTGGATCAACTCCATCACGGCAAATGTTTTGTCGCGACGACCCAGGACCTTGGCCAATCCTTCTTTATCAACGGTGAACCAATCTTTCATGCGCTGTCTGTTCCGGCTTTCTTGGTTGGCGTAAGCCTTGTTCTCCGACGACAAAATCGAAATCACCCTCGCGCGTTCTTCAGCACCTCACGCGCGCCCGCTTCGCCATGCACCTCGAACAAGTAGGCGAGTTGGTGAACGCGTCCGCCGTTGTTTATCCGGGTGGCTTTCGCTTCTGCCGTGGAAATCAGCCGCTCCTGCTGTCGGCTTCCAGCCGTTTGATTCAGCCGAGCATTGGTCTGTTGAGCGGCCTGGTGGACAGCTTCATCCAATTCCTCCTGACCAATTCGATTTCGCTCACATTCCCTTTCGAGCCGGCTCAGGACCTCTTTCAGTTGACGCGCAAGGAATTCCTCCACCGCGCGGCACGTTGGTTTTTGCGAGAAGGGGCTTCCCTCGTTGAGACACTCTCCGGTTGGGCCGAACAAATCCCAAAAGCGGTCGCGTGCGTCGCCTTGTTCGACAACGTCGACTCGGCCAAATCCGCGCACGTGATGAGTGGCAACGGTCGTCATTCGGCAAAAGTGTGTTTGGTCGCGTTGTGGGCGGTGGTGAAGAGAATCTCCGTGAACCCCGAATGACGCGAAGAAACCAATGCGCGAGAAACCTCGAAGAGACCTGCTAACCGCACCCCGAACTCTCGCCGCAGCTTGGACACCGATAACAAGCCCCGTTGCGTACCATGATTGCACCGCAATTCTGACAGGGCGGCGCGTCTGATTGAAAATGGGCCAACGTCTGGCTCATGGCCGGGACTCCAGCGGCGCTAGCCATTGTTTCACGCCCGTTGCTTTCGGCGTCGGGCATTCCTGTGCTGACCGACATGGGCTGTCCATTACCTGCCGCCGCATGTTTGGGAGCGTGCCTCAATCGGCTCACCGGAGTGGTTTCAGGCTCGACGCCTTCGTAACCAGCGATGAACGTGATCCCAAGCCACCGAAAGATGTAATCCACTATTGATTTGGCGACGCGAATGTGGGGATTCAATGTGTAGCCGGAGGGCTCGAACCGTTGGTGCGCGAATTTTCGCACGAGGTCTTCCAGTGGCACGCCGTATTGAAGAGACAAACTAACCAGAGTAGCAATCGTATCCATCAATCCGCCGATGGTTGAGCCTTCCTTCGCCATCGTGATGAACAATTCCCCAGGCCGACCGTCTTCAAACAATCCGACGGTGAAATAACCCTCATGCCCCGCGATGCTGAATTTGTGTGTGAATGAGGCTCGCGTCTCCGGCATTCGGCGGCGGGCCGGTTGGCCAACTCGTTTACGCAACTGCTCAACTTCCTTCTGCAACGCCGCGAATTGAGCGGAGAAATTCTTATCCTCACCGTTCCCGGCCGGTTTTGTCGTGTTGAGCGGTTGCGAACGCTTCGAGCCGTCGCGATAGATGGCGACGCACTTGAGTCCCAACTTCCAGGCCTCGACATAGGTGTCGCGGATTTCCTCAATCGTGGCCGTATTGGGAACGTTCACCGTTTTGGAAATCGCTCCCGAGAGGAATGGTTGAGCCGCGGCCATGATCTTCAAATGCGCGCGATAGTTCAGGCTGCGTTGGCCGCGCGCGGGTCTGAAGGCGCAATCAAAGACGGGCAGGTGCTCCGGCTTGAGACCGCTCCTGGCTACATCGCCAACCTGAGACAAGCCTTGCGTCACGACCTCGTCATCTTTGCCCAGAATCACGTCCTCAATGGTGTCATATCGTTCGATGTGCTGGATGATGTGCTCGATTTGTTCCGGCAAATAATCCAGTGCGTGTAATGCCTCTGACACGGTGCGGTTCGCAATCTTCAACACGCCGCCGCCGGCCAGCAGCTTGTATTTCACCAACGCAATGTCCGGTTCGATGCCCGTGGTATCGCTATCCATCAGGAAGGAAATCGTGCCGGTCGGGGCAAGCACGGTCACCTGCGCGTTGCGGTAGCCATTTTCCCGACCCAATGCGAGCGCCTCATTCCAGCACTGTTCCGCGGCTTGCCGCAGGTGGTCGAACTTTTCAGAAACATGGAGGGCTTTGAGAGCGGCGCGATGGAGCTCTATTACCTCGAGCATCGAAGCAACGTTGTCAGGGCAAACCGGCTTTTCGACATGAGCGCAGCGAGCGTCTCTGTAGCCCTTGAATGCGCCAAGCTGCGCGGCCAGCAGTGCGGATTGTTTGTAAGCCTCGCCAGTCATGATAGCGGTAATCGCGCCCGCAAGCGCACGAGCCTCGTCTGAATTGTATGGCAGCCCGTAGCTCATGATGAGCGATCCGAGATTGGCGTAACCGAGGCCCAACGTACGGAAGATGTGCGAATTTTCGGCAATCTCCCTGGTGGGATAACTGGAGTTATCCACCAGAATTTCCTGCGCGGTGATGAACAGGCGCACCGCCGCTTTGAATCGCTCCACGTCGAATGTGCGGTCGTCGCGTTTGAACTTCATCAGATTGAGCGACGCCAGATTGCAGGCCGTGTTGTTGAGGAACACGTATTCCGAGCATGGATTCGTCGAATGAATCGGTCCAGTGCCCTTGCACGTATGCCACTTCTGAATCGTGCTGTCGAACTGCATCCCCGGGTCGCCGCAGGTCCACGTGCCCTCGGCGATTTTCAAAAGCAGATCGGCGGCGTCCTTCTTTTCCAGCGGTTGGCCTGTTGTGACAGCGCGAGTCCACCATTCCTTGCCGGAGACTGCGGCGTTCATGAATTCGTCACTCGCGCGCACGGAAAGATTCTCGTTCTGGAATCGAACGCTTCCGTAGGCGTCGCCGTTGAACGCGCCATCGTAGCCCTGTTCAATCAAGGCCCACGCTTTCCTTTCCTCCTTCTGCTTGGCCTCGATGAACTCCTCGATGTCGCCGTGCCAGTCGCGCAGCGTGTTCATCTTCGCCGCCCGCCTCGTCTTGCCGCCCGATTTCACGATTGCGGCGACCTGGTCGTACACTTGCAGAAACGAAAGCGGTCCGCTTGGGCGGCCACCGCCGGACAGTTTCTCCCGCCGTGAGCGCAGCGGAGTTAGATCCGTGCCTGTGCCTGAGCCGAATTTGAAGAGCATGGCCTCGCTCTTCGCCAGGTCCATGATGGATTCCATGTTATCCCCGACCGATTGAATGAAACACGCGCTGCACTGAGGATATTCGTATTGAGTGGTGGCCCGCTCGGCTTGCTGCGTCCGCGTGTTGTAGAACCAATTGCCACGAGTCGAACTTTTGCCAACGCCGTAAAGGTGGTGAAGCCCCACATTGAACCACACCGGTGAGTTGAAGGCAGCGTATTGGTGCAGGCACAACCAGACCAGTTCAGCATAGAAGACATCGCCGTCTTTCTCGCTGAAGTAGCCGTCTTTCACCCCCCAATCGGCAATCGTGCGGCAGACGCGGTGAATCAACTGCCGGACGCTGTTCTCACGTTCGTTCGTTCCTTGTTCCCCGTAGAAATACTTTGAGGCGACGACATTCGTGGCGAGCTGAAACCAAGAAACGGGGGCATTGACGTCCGTCTGGCGAAAGACGACTCGATTCCTGTCATCCGTGATTTCAGCCGTCCTGCTTTCCCATTGCACGTCATCAAACGGGTCAACGCCCGCACGGCTGAATACGCGAGAAACGGCTATTGAGTTCATGAAAGCGCTCAAGTCTGTTTGGCGGTCTTTGCGCGGCCACGTGGGTTGCCACAAGTGCGCTCTCTTCGAGCGGTGGATTTCAGGATTCTTCCGTCAGGAAACCGGAGACCGAGCACGCACGAATCTTGGAATGAGCCGCTGGCGCGAGGGCATAGGCAAAACGTTGGGGGCAACCAGCAGAGCTTCGAGATCTGGTTCGAAATACCTGCGCGTCGGTTCGCCTCCTTCGTCCAGCACCAGGAATTTGAAACGGATCTTGTAACGCATGGCATTTTCCTGCCACGGAATCGCCCGTCGTTCGATCGTGTCCGTGGAACAGCTCAATTTGCATGCGGCTTCCTTGGCGGAGAGCCAAACGGTGACGTTGATACGATTGGTGCATTGGCCATTCTGACGCGACGATCCGCTCCTGGAGAGCGTGTCCGTGCGGCCATTGGCCGAGCCTGTCCTGTGACAGGATTGATCGGCGTTCCTTTCGATAACGGGAGCGCCTTCGACGTTCGAGGATGATTGCATAGCTCAACGTTTTTCGCTCAATTCTCTCTTCCATTCTAATCCCGCAAACCGTGTGCGTGGCGAAACTGTTGAACCAACGCCGGTCCTCAAAATCATCCCGCGACCTTCCGCCACCTTCGAGGAGCCATATTTGTCACCGGGTACAAAACCGGGTACAAGCCTTCTACGCCGGGGGCAGAGAATGGTGAGGAAACCGCTGATTTTATTGGCGCACCCGGCAGGATTCGAACCTGCAACCCTCGGTTCCGAAGACCGATGCTCTATCCAGTTGAGCTACGGATGCGCGTATTTACGGGATGAGTTCGCCGCTTAAACCATCTAATTTCATCGCAAGCGAGCATCCCGCAACCCCCCGTTTTGTATTGGTTTTCGTAGGTTTCGGCAAGCCTCGCTTGTGTTCGCTTGATGGGGTAGAGAACGCTGTAAGGTTCGGCATGGGACGTTGCTTAGCGACCAGAGTTGTGTTGCGATCGGGTTTTTGCTTTGGCGTTTGTCTTCCAGCGAATCGCACTCCAGGCAGTTTTTCCTTTCGGAAGCCAATTGAGCTTCGGGCCCTTGCCTTGCAGCCAGTGCGGAGGAACTCCGCCGTAAACACTTTCCAAAGTCCCAACGCCGCCCGTGTGGTTGACCTCCCAGGCGATTTGAGGATCGCTGATTCCGTGCGAGCGGCGCACCAACACGTAAAATGCCCGCATGCCGTGTGAGGTGATTTTCCTTTTCAACTTGCCCTGTTTGCGCAGCCGCTCCATCGCCTGCGTGAGTGCATTCTTGTAAACCGGCTGCAACTTCGACCTGTCGCGACCTGGAAAATACCACGGCGACTTTGGATACCGTTGCCTGTGCCATCGCTTATGAGCTGCCAAGAGCTCCTCCAATCCATCATGCACGAACGCATACGGATTGTCCCGTCTCGGATCCTTACTGCGCCGCACGCAGAGAGACTTGCCGTCGGCCGTAAGTCCGCCGGCTTCGTCCGGCCTGGCGTCCATTCGCATGCTCAGCGTTTCACTAGTGCGCAACCCCAGATTCGCCTCAAAAAGCGCCTGCCAGCCCAGCGTCTCGCTTCTTTTACTCTGGAACAACAGCCTGGCGATGTCGTGAAGTTCCTCCGCATTTGCTGGAGCAAGTTCACGACAATGCCGTGCTTCCCGTGAGCTGTGGTACCGCGAGCGGGACTGAATGGGGTTTATGCGAACAAGCTCTTTTCTGACGGCCCAGCGCAACGCGTTGTTCAGCGTGTTCAACTCCAAATCCGTCGCCCGGTGACCTTGACCACACTTGACCGTTTTCGTCCTCCACTCATGGTATTTGTCCAGCACGTTTGGGGTGAGGTTGTCAACCAACTCCCCGTCCACGAAGAATTTCGAGAGCTTAACGCAATTCGCCGCTTCGATCTCTGTTCGCATTCTTGGACGACCCCTCTTGTCCGGGTAGCCGTCAACCACGTAGCGCTGAATCACGTCGGCGACAGTCACAGCTCTCGCTGCGGAATCCGGTTCAAGGGTCAGCCCCAGTTTGGCCGCAGCTTTTGCGGCCCTGCGCGCGTCCAAACGCTCGATGGCTTCCTTGATGCGGGTCGTCTCCAGGGATCGGAAAGTATCCGTGCCGTTGTGATACACGCGAACGAAGTACGTTCCGCTGCTGGGGTCTTTGTAGAGCGCCCTTTCGCCATCCACTTTTGTCAGTCGAGCCATAATTTTATTTGTGACCGGGTACAAACCGGGTACAAGCATTATAGGTCGGGGAGAGAATGGTGAAGAAACCCCTGATTTTATTGGCGCATCCGGCAGGACTCGAGCCCGCCACACCATGATCCGAAGTCAGAAGCTCTATCCAATTGAGCTACGGATGCACAAGAAAACCCCAATAAAACCAAGGTTTGTGAGTGTCGGTTTTTGGCCATGCGACCGGAATCGACCCTGGTCGAACGCTGCGACTGGGACCAAACTAGGACTAAAATACGCGCGACCCAACTCGCAAGTCGCTTGCTCGCACGTATTCGGTTTGGTCGTTGGCCACATGGCAGCGAAAGCTTAAACAGGGCGAAGGGGATGCGCAAGGCGCCACGATTGTCCAGCTTGCGGTGTTGCATCCGTGGGCTTAACACTGTTCGGCGCGAAGGTCAGGAGTCAACATGAGCGGAACCGCACCCAGCTTTGGATTGAACTTTGCCTTGCTCGCCGCAGTGGTTTGTCTGCGGTCCGCGGCCATGCCGGCAACCGAATTATGGCGGAGTAATCTCCTTTCGAGCGACGTCTCGACCCCATACCGCGCCTCGACCGCCATCTTGGATGCCGCTGATAATCTTTTTGTAGGCGGTGCGCGGCTCACCCCCGCCGATACGGTGGGCAAAACTCCATTCGTGGCGAAGTTCGGCAAGACTGGGCTGAAGCTGTGGGAGTACACGCCATCTGCCACGCAAACCAATCTCTTCAGTGTCGAAGGCCTGGCGACGGACGGGCTGGGAGGAGTGTTTGCTGCGTTGGGGAATGCAGAGGGCGGGGTGCAACTGCTGCGGCTGGGAGAAGACGGGACCCCGATTGAATTGGATTATGCCAACGATTACTGGCTTCGCGTCGGAGAACCGCTCACCGCGGTAAACATCGCCGCCGATGGCAATGGTGGCTTTTACCTCACCGGTCTGCGCCGTCTGGCCGAGGAATATCCGCTGGCACTTTCCCGCTACAACGCCAATGGCAATCTGGCGTGGCGCACCAACCTCTTTCCGAGTTTTTTGAATAACTACGGGATGGGCCACATAACCGTGGTCCATTCCAACGGCGTATTCGTATGCGGGATCGTTCGTTCAAACTTCTTTTCTCGCGTGGTACGATTGAATGGTGATGGGGCGGTCTGCTGGACAAGTGATTCCCTCAATCAAGGGGCTTGGAGTCGGATCGAAATCTTGAACGACGAGACTGTTTGTGTGTCCGGCGAGCGAAGCTACGCGCTTTGGTCCGGTTACGGTAATCGGCTCGCCTACCATCAAACGGTTGGTTTTTGCGGTGTCGGTCGAACGATGCCAGACGCCGGAAGCTTCCTGATCGCTGATCGTGATACCGGAGTCCTTCCACGTGTGGGCGCTGATGGCGCCATCCAGAGCTTGGCGCTCTGTCCGGTTAATTCCTTTTACGCATTCAATCTCGCCGAGACGATCAATCTCTCCAGCAATCTCTGGTTGGTAGCGTTGCTCTGCCCGGAAACCCCGCTTCCATCCAGCCCCAGTTACCTGAATCTCTTTCTCATGGATGCTCGCGGCTCGTTCAAGTGGCGTCAACGCTTGCCAGATTACGAATACACTCCGTCGCTGAGCGGAAACCATTGGTTGTTCCGGGCCTCGGACGGCACGGTTCGATTGGTGGTCAATTTGAAGAACGGCGCGAGTTCATACACGGGCGTCAGCGCGGCCTCCTTTTCAGTTCTGGAGTCAAATTTCGGGCCAGCGATCATCAGCGCCGCTCCGGCTGTGACCAATGGTGGCCCGGACGGGGTCACGCTGCAGGTTCAAGCGGCCGGGAGCGGCACCCTCAGGTATCAATGGCGCCACCGGTACTTCCCCATTCCGTTCGCCACAAACGCAAGCCTTACCACCACGCAATACACCAGCGGCTTGTTTGCCGTTGAGGTAAGCGACGATGATGGCGAGATTACCAGTCCGGCCAGTTTGGTTCGCGCTGGGCCGGTGAGGTTGAGCCAGACCAAGCCGGGATGGCTCACCTGGATGGCAGACTACGGCGTGCAAGTCCGCCTGGAAACCTCAACAAATCTGATAGATTGGGTAACAGACCCGGTGATTTACTCTCCGATGTTGGATTTGCCGACGTCAATTCTGCCGACCACTTCCCCAGCCCCCACTGCCCGGTTCTTTCGAACTCGAGAATTATCGCCCTGAGTTTGGTGCTTGCTTCTGGCCCAGGCGATTTGATCGAATCCACTCGCGTACCCTTTCTATTGTCAACCAGGCCATTGTCATGACCAAATATTTTGCCGCCTTTTCAGGCGTCTTTGTCGCAGCCCTCACCACGGCTACCGCCGAAACTTGGTGGCCGCATTTCCGCGGTCCAAATTGTTCCGGTGTTTCGGAAACTGCCAGACCACCCGCTGAATTTGCCCCCGGCACAAATCAGGTTTGGAAAATCGCGACACCGTCCGGGATGTCGTCGCCGTGCGTCTGGCGTGACCGGATTTTTCTAACGGCTTTCGATGGCGGCAAATTAGAGACACTCTGTTACCAACGGCGCGACGGCAAGCTCCTGTGGAAACAAGATGCCAGGGTCACTGAGTTGGAGGAGTTCCATGCGACCGAAGGCAGTCCAGCAGCCTCCACGCCGGCGACGGATGGTGACCGGGTGGTGAGCTACTTCGGGTCGTGCGGACTGGTCTGTTATGACTTGAACGGAAAGGAACTGTGGCAGCATCCGCTGCCAGTGGCGCAAACCGCCGGGAGCTTCGGTACCGGTTGCTCACCACTGATTGCGGGTGGCTTGGTCCTGTTGAATCGCGACCAGCGCCAGGGCTGTTCGCTGCTCGCGGTGGACTTGCGCACCGGCAAGAAGGTCTGGGAAGCGGCCCGGCCGGATGTTTCACAGAGTTTTGGAACGCCGGTGCTCTGGAAAAATGGCGGCGCGGAGGAGGTCGTAATGTCCGGCTCGTTCAAACTCAAGGGCTATGATTTGAAGACTGGCGCGGAACGATGGTCACTCGCCGGGATGCCGTCGTTCACCTGCACAACGCCGGTGATTGGCGAGGGGATGTTGTTCTTCGCCGGTTGGTCGCCGGGCAAGTCCGATGGGGGAATGCCGTCCTTCGCCGATATCGCCAAGCTAGCCGACAAGAACGGTGACGGCGTCATCACGCCAGATGAGGCAAAAGGCTCATGGCTGGAAAACTTCTTCAAGTCCCTGGATTTTGATCTCGATGGCCGGATCACAGCCGAGGATCTGGACAAGATGAAAGCGAACATGGCCAAGGGAGAAAACGTGCTGATCGCCGTGCGTCCGGGCGGCAAGGGCGAGTTGGCCGAGAGCCAGGTGGCATGGAAGCAGACCCGCGGGCTGCCGTACGTGCCTTCGCCGCTGTGTTACCGGGGCAGCGTATATCTGGTGCGCGACGGCGGGATCGTTTCCAGCTTCGACGCCAAGACCGGTCAACCGCATTATCAACAGGAGCGTATTGACGCGCTAGGAAATTACTACGCTTCACCCGTCGCGGCGGACGGTCGCATCATCTTGGCTTCGCTCACCGGCAAAGTCACGGTGTTGGCCGCGGGTGGCGAAGCCCCAAAGGTTTTGCACCGGGCTGATTTTGGCGAACGCATTTCGGCCACGCCGGCGCTTGTGGAAGACAAGCTTTATCTCCGCACAGCCACGGCCATGTATGCTTTTGGGAGATGACCGGCCAAGGGAAAGCGAGCCTGGGAGAAGCGAATTCAGAAGCATCCGAAAAACCCTTGACGGAAACAAAGCGAGAGGATTAGATCGGTTCGAATCTAAGTTAAACGTTTAACTTCAAGTGAATCATTGACTGATAGCTCCGGCTGCCTCATTGGCCGTTCGCCATGACCGCAACACTCTTTTCTCACTCCCGCGCCTCGCAAGCTGCTGAGCTCGGGTTTCGCTCTGCCGCCCTGCCTCGTTCTGAAAATTCAACTCCAGTCTCACCCCGATCATGAACCATCCCCTTCGCATCCTCATTATCGCAACCGCAGTTTCGCTCCTGGCCGGGAAGGTCGTTTCCGCCCAACAACTCACGCCACTCACCAGCTTTGGCACCAATGGCGATGGCACGATTCGCCCGGGCGATGAAGCCTTCCTCACCAACGACGGTAACCGTTACCAGCGTGGCCTGGCTTTCAATCCTGCGACGGGCCATTTGATCATAGTCAACCGGTCGCCGATCGGCGCGGAAACGATCAACATCATTGATGGGCTGACCGGCACCAATGTCGGCACGCTCGATACCTGCTGTCCGGCGTTTGGGGGCAGCAGCAGCTTTCTCTACAACCAGATTGCGATTGCTGCGGACGGCGCGATCTATGTCGGCAACCTGACCACGAGCGGCACGTTAGTAACCTTTAATCTGTATCGGTGGGAAAGCGAAACCAACAGCCAGACACTGGTCTATAGCGGCGATCCGCGGAATGGCAGTCCGGCAGCGGGTAGCACCCGTTGGGGCGATACCATTGCGGTGCGCGGCGGGGGAGTTGATACCGAAGTGCTCATCGCAGCTCAAAGCGGCACCTTGGCCGCGATTCTCAAACCCAGCGACGCGAGCATGGCTGCATTTACGGCCACGACGTTGACGGTCAGTGTTCCGCCGGGAGGCATTGGCGCGGCGGTGGCATTTGGTCATGGGAACACCTTTTATGGCAAAGGGGCATCGGCGGCGGGGAATGCGCTCTATCTGCTGGGCTACGATTTGGGTACTGGCCTGGCCACGAATATTCAAACATACGGCATCAGCCAGTTTCCCGGCCGGGTGGGCGCGCTCGCGGTGCAGCATGCGAGCAACCGGCTGGCGGCCATTGACATGACCGCCGGCGGCAGCCCGGACATCGTGCGGCTTTATGACATTTCCACCCCAGCCAATCCCCCCGCCTTTCTCGACCGCAAAACGGTGCTCAACTGGACCAACTCTAACGCCATTTTCGCGGGCGCGGTGGCGCTGTCTGAAACCAACGTGTACGGCCTGAACAGCGACAACGGGCTGGCCGCATTCAGCCTCGCCCCCGGAACTCCGACCGAGTTTCCACCGGCGATCTTTGGCGATCCGAGCAGCCAGATTGTTCAGGTTACTTCCAATGCGCTTTTCACCGTCGGCGCCGATGGCTCACAGCCGCTTTATTACCAATGGCGCTTCAACGACCTTGACATCGCAACTGCCACCAACTCGTTGTTGGCCTTGACCAACGTTGCGACGACGCGAGGCGGCAATTACACAGTGGTCGTCACCAATGTTTACGGGGCTGCCACCAGCAGCGTGGCGATATTGACGGTTCTGGAAGGTTACGGAAATCTGCTGGCCTATGAACCTTTCAACTTCGCGGTTGGGACGAGCATCATCGGTCAAGGCGGCTGGATTCGCGGCACGGGTTCCACCGGCGGCGAATACCTCATTGAGGCGGGCAGTCTCAACGTGCCTTATCTGGCGCCCTCGCTTGGCAACCATGTCGTCACGTCGGTCACAGGCAGCCCTCGTCGGCCGATTGGGAGTTACAGCAAAGGCGTGCTGTACTTTTCTGCGGCCCTGCGCCTTGAAGACATCACCCTTTCCGGTACCCTGCCTTCGAACGAAACCACCCTGGCGTTTGCCAATGGAACCTCAACGACCTATCCGCTGAAGATCAATATCGGCAGCGCGGACGGACTGACCTACCACATTGGCCTATACAAAGGTGGGGGCACAACGTTTGGCGCGGTCGTTACCAATCTGGATGGCTCGACGAAGCTCTTCGCTTCCAATGAAACGGTCTTCGTCGTCGCGCGTTATCAATTCAATCCAGGGGCGAGCGACGACATCCTGTCCATCTGGATCAATCCGGATCCTTCCACGTTCGGTGCGGTGGATGCGCCGCCGCCCACGCTGACCGACGTTGGTGCCGGGGCGACGGATGCCGCTTTGCTGGATCACTTCGTCGTGCGCCGTTCGGGGGGATTTCCCCGCCGTCATATTGACGAGGCGCGCGTCGGTTTCGCGTGGTCCGAGGTGACGCCGCCGGCCCGACCTCCCCTTGATATCGCCCCGGTGGGCGGAAGCGTAAAGTTGTTTTGGCCCACGAACATTTCCAGCGGGTATGTGTTGGAGTCCATGGCGGACCTCAATGACCCTGACTGGCAGCCGGTGCCGGGAACGCCAGTGATCGAGGGCGTCAGCAATAACGTGACCGTGGGCGCGAGTGGGAAACGATTCTTCCGGCTCAAAAAGTAGCCCCGGGTTTGCGATATGAGCGGATTTCTAAAATTGCATCCGCCCGGGCGGCGGGCCTTCACCTTGATCGAACTGTTGGTCGTCATCGCCATCATTGCCATCCTCGCGGCCTTGCTGCTGCCGGCGCTCGCCAAAGCCAAGGACCGCGCCCGCCGGCTCCAATGCATGAGCAACTGCCGGCAACTCGGATTGGGCTCCCAACTCTACGCGACGGATTTTCGAGGACATTACATGATTGATACCCGCGGCGCTCCGCCCAACACCTGGGTCAACGGCGCGGACGATCTCTCCTGGCTTTACCCGCAATACATCGCCGGCTTCGGTGCGTTTCTCTGTCCAGCCACCCGGAATGGCATCGCGACCAATCTAATGTCGTATGGCGGCGAATTGATTGTCCGCAGCCTGACGGACAACGCCGGCGGCAAGTTGCGCACCAACGGTCACAGTTACGAAATCCTCGGCGAAGTGCGGACCACCAACAAAGTAACGCAAGCCTTCTGTCAAAGTTACGCCCTCCAATTCCATGCCACTCTGAGGGGATTCAAGCCCGGCCCGGCAGGCTTCTGGTTGCTATACGACTGTGACGAGGACGATAAGAACAACAAGTGGGACGCCGCCGACGCGCACGGCAATCTGGGCGGCAATGTGACGTACTGCGATGGTCACGCGGGCTGGGTGAAGAACAGCAAACACGATGAAGAATGGATGATCACGCGTGACGCGGTGAACCCGCCATGAACCCGCTCGTGCCGACCACTTTGCCCATCCGCGTCCTGTGCCCCATCGCCGTTCAACCGAAGCTCGAGTTGCGAATGCCGCCCACCAATTTTAAGTCTCGATCGGTCACCCGATGGTTGACCACGTTCGCGGCCGCTCTCGTGGCAGGCCACACGCTGGCCGTGTTTGCTGACGGGTCGGTATTGCGGCGCGTGATTGCGTTTGCCGGGACGAATCAGGTTCGGGTGCGATGCGAACTGGCCCTGGCTCCGAATCCTGGGGTCGTCGAGTTGACCGGCGAAATTCGTCACGCAAAAACCGGCGCCCGTCTCTGGCAGGGGCCGCTGGGTCAGACGGGGGGTTCTCCGGGCGAGATTCCCGTCGTCACCCACACCATCACCGGACTGCAGCCGGAACTCTGGTCGCTCGTTGCCCCGACGCTTTATCAACTCAAGGTCACGGCCCACCAAGCAGGCCAGAACCGGGGTGAACACACGGTTCGGTTCGGCTTTCGCTCGTTCGAGATTCGCGACGGACAATTTCATCTGAACGGCCATCCCATCTTTTTGCGTGGGGTCGCCATCAATCCGCCCGGCCGCGGCATTCCCGCGGAGGTAGGCGAATCACGGCAGTTCGCCGAGGATTACGTGCGCTTTCTGAAAGCGCAAAACCTGAACATCTTCCGCCTCAGCACCGATGGATCGCCGGTGTGGTTCGACGTGTGCGATGAACTCGGCATGATGCTCTACGCGGGTCGCTACGGCGCGCCCGTGGCTTCGGAGAAGGAAAACGAACCGGAGGCGAAGAACGAGTTGGGCGAGGAAACCGGCAAGCGCTCGCCGCCGAGAGATTTCGCGAAAAGTATTGCCGGCTACAAACAACTCTTCAGCGGCTACGCCTCGCATCCGTCCATCGTCGAGTATTACCTTTCGAATGAACTGCCCGTTTCGGGCGCGCGCGGCGCGGCGTTCAGCGACTATCTCACGCGCGCCATCGCCGAACTCAAACTGTGGGATGCCACCCGTCCCTACATCGGCAACGCGGGCTACGGCGAAGGCCGGGAGGGCGATGTGTGCGACGTGCATCGCTATTGGGGCTGGTATTACAACTCGTTCCTCACCTACTACAACCTGCGCAACAAACTTTTTCCTCAACCATTGTTCGGCGATCCGGTGAAGCACCAGCCGCTCACTTTTAGCGAGTGTGTCGGCGCCTTCACCGGGTCGTCGGGCGAAATCAACGTCATCCGCAGCAAACAACTCGCGCCGCGCCTTGGCTGGATCGGGCACACCGAAACGCCGCGCGCCGACGCCCTCGAATATCAGGCCTTCATGACGAAGCAGGCGTGCGAGACTTTCCGCCGGATGCGCCCGCTGAATCCGCGCCTGGCCGGGCTGATGCCGTTCACGATTCTGTTTTACAACTGGTCCGGAATTTCCTCCTTCGCCGAAATGAAACCCAAGCCGGTGATGGACGCGATGCGCCTGGCGTATCAGCCGGTGCTGCTGAGTTGGGAACTCTGGACGCCGCAGGTTTACGCTGGCAGCGAAGTGCGCGCGATTGCCCACGTCGTCAACGACGACGATGCGAATCGGGCGCTAACGGATGCGACTCTGTTCGTCGCTGTGCGCGGAGCCGATGGTCGCGAGTTTTGCGCCGACCGGATCCCGCTGCCAGCCATCGCGCACTTCAGCACCTGGAGCCAGGCCATTCACTTGAAGCTGCCCGCAACTTTGCCGGGCGGAGAATACGTCGTCACGGGCCGCGTGCTGTGCGGGGCGGAAACACGTTCGACCAATGGCACACCGCTCTTTGTCGCGGGCCACGATTGGAAGGAATCGGCGCCGCGGATTGAAACTACACTGCCCATTTACGATCCGGCAAACCGCACGGCTGCCGCGCTCAAAAAATTGGGCATCCGCGTTGAGCCGCTTCCGAACCTCGCCTCGTTTCCAGCCAGCGCGAGCACTTTGGTGATCGGCGAAGGCGCGGGGGACCACAGCCTTTCCGCGGCGAAGCCGGCCTTGGCTGAGTTTGTCCGCGGCGGGGGCAGAATCCTCTGCTTCGCGCAAACCGGTGAGGCGTTTGATTCTTCGTGGCTGCCGCAAGAGGTCGAGTTCTTCACCAGTTCGCCGAACGACCCCGACTATCCCCCACGTTCGCGTCCGTTTCGTGAGCAGATGAATGTGAATCCCGAGCGACCCGATCATCCCGTTTTCAAGAACCTGGATCGCCGCCGCCTCCGGCTTTGGTCGGATTACACCGGCTGGGATCAAACGAAACCCGGCTTCCCCAAAGTCTATCCTGTCAGCAACGGCTTCAAACTCGTCAAGCCGGAGGCCTTGGAGCGCACCGCGATCCTCGCGGACTACGATCGCGGATTGGAAGGCATCGCGCTGTGTGAAATGTTCGATGGCGCCGGCTCGGTGATTTTGTCCGGTTTCGATCTGGTGAACCGTGCCGGACTTGACCCAGTAGCCGATCGGTTGCTTGCCAATCTGGTTTCCTATGCAGCCACACACTCGGGCCACGAAATTCATCCGCTCGTCGAAGCGCCGATTCGCTGGGGTGAATTCCCCTCCGAGCGCGGCGTGGTTTGCGGTTCGCTTAACGGCTTGTTGCCGAACACGGAGTGGATGCCCGCGCCAAACGGCCCGAAGTCCAAGCCGCTGGCGGCGAACACTGGCGCGTGGAATATGCTGCCGGGCGAACAATTCGTGCCGCGCGGGCGGCATCCGTTTGGTGAATACGGCTACTCGACGGCCTCCAGTTTGAAACTGGGCAGCACCAACCTCATCACCGGCAGCGGATTTTTTTGGGCTCGGCTGCCGGCAGGAAAGCAGGCCGTGGTAACCGCCGTGCGCAATCCGGGGAAGGAAACCGCCACGCTGACCGTGACTGCCGGCAAAGCTGCTTCCTCCGCCACGGTCAGCATCGCGGGCGGCCGGACAGAAACAGTGCGAGCCGCGTTGCCGGTTGGTTCAACCAATGTCTGCGTGCGCTACTCCGGAACCAGAGCCCTGGTGTTGGAAACGACTGCTTTCGAGTAATGGACTAGTTTGCCTGGAAGGCCGAATGAATGCGAGTGTGAATGCAGAAACGAAAGCCCCGGAGCGCAAGGACTGTTTCCGGCTCGATGGTGAAGTGGCCCTGATCACCGGCGGCGGCACAGGCTTGGGCCTGGCGATGGCCAAGTGCATGGCCGCCGCGGGCGCGCAGGTGATGATCGCAGGCCGGCGGGCGGCGACCTTGCGCGACGCGGTGCAGGCCATCGGTCCTCAAGCGGGATTCGTTTGCTGCGATGTGACGCAATACGAGGAGTCGCCCAAGCTTGTCGAGGTGATCAAGCGGCAGTTCGGCCCGGTGACCATTCTGGTAAACAACGCTGGCATTCACCTCAAGAAGCTGGCGGCGGATACGACAGAGGCGGAGTTCCTGCAGGTATTGCAAACCCACGTCCTCGGCGCGCACGCGCTGACCCGCGCGGTGTTGCCGGACATGGTCCAGCGGCGCCACGGCACGATCCTGTTCATCACCTCGATGGCGGCCTTGTTCGGCGTGCCGCAGGTGGTGGCGTACAGCGCGGCGAAAAGCGCCTTCCTGGGAATGGTGCGCTCGCTGGCCACTGAAGTTTCGCCGCATGGCGTACGCGTGAACGCGATTGCCCCAGGCTGGATTGAGACGGAAATGTCGCGCAAGGCGGTCAGCGGCGACCCGGAACGCCGGCGAAAAATCCTCGGCCGCACACCGGCGGGCCGGTTCGGCGAGGCGGAGGACATTGGCCACGCGGCGGTTTATCTCGCTTCTCCAGCGGCAAAGTTCGTGACGGGCGTGGTGCTCCCGGTGGACGGCGGAGCGAGCATTGGATTTTGAAACTGCCATACCCATGAAACTAGGCCTGGGCCTTTACCGGCATCAACTGAACCCGGAACACTATCGTTTCGCGAAACAATGCGGCTGCACGCATCTCGTCGTGCATCTGGTGGATTACTTCAAGTCCTCGCGCAGCAACCAGCCGGGCGATCAACCGGTGGGCGACGACACCGGCTGGGGCTACGCGGGCGACCCGGACAAACTGTGGACCATTGAGGAACTCGCCGCGCTGCGGCAGGAAATCAACGCCGCCGGACTGGAGTTGGAGGCCATCGAAAACTTCGATCCCGCGCACTGGCACGACGTGTTGCTGGACGGGCCGAAGAAAGAACAGCAACTGGAGAATGTAAAAACCATCATTCGCCACCTGGGCCGCGCCGGTATTCCGATCATGGGCTACAATTTTTCCATCGCTGGTGTGGCGGGCCGCGTGAAAGGGAACTTCGCGCGCGGCGCGGCCGAAGCCGTGGGCATGGACGGCCCATTCGACAAACCGCTGCCGAACGGGATGGTCTGGAACATGATTTATGACCGGCACGCCCCGCCCGGCGACGTGCCCACCGCAACTCCGGAACAACTCTGGCAGAGGCTCAAGGATTTTCTGGAAGCGGTGATTCCCGTCGCGGAAGAAGCCGGCGTCACGCTGGCGGCGCACCCCGACGATCCGCCGCTGCCGACCGTGCGTCGCCAGCCACGGCTCGTCTATCAGCCGCACCTGTACCAGAAGCTAATTGATTTGAAACCCAGCCCGCGCAATGCACTCGAGTTCTGCGTTGGCACGCTGGCGGAGATGACCGAGGGCAACATCTATGACGTGGTGGATCATTACAGCCGGCAGGGCAAGCTGGGTTACGTCCACCTGCGCAACGTCCGCGACAAAGTGCCGTACTACAAAGAAACGTTCATTGATGACGGCGCGGTGGACGTGTTGCGCGTGCTTAGAATTCTGAAACAAAATGGTTTCAACGGCGTCGTGATTCCCGACCATGCGCCACAGATGGCTTGCGCCGCGCCGTGGCACGCGGGCATGGCCTATGCCTTGGGTTTCCTCAAGGCGGGCATCTCCCAACTTGAAACCAGCCCAACGGAGCGGCTGTAGCATTCCATCGTCGCTCGAAATAAGTGCTTGAAAATCTCGACGGACTGCATCAAATCAACAAAAGTTAAGCGTTAAACCTATGAATACCCCTCGTGCCTTCATTTCCCCGTTCGTTGCCTGCCTCGCTTTATCGGCTCTGACTACCGCCAAAGCTGCGGTTAGCTATTCCACGCCGGGATCAACCTATTCCCAAAACTTCGACTCCTTGCCCAATACTCCCGAAAACACAAGCCTCGGGAGTTCTCCGATTGGTTGGACGGACGACAATGCGGCGCCGGGTGCGGGCAACTTCAGCATCGTGGGGTGGTATTTATACCATCCACTCGTCCTGGCCGAAGGCGGCGTCAACAGTCACCAGCGAATGCGTATCGGCGCGGGGTCCGCGAATACGGGTGGCTTCATGAGCTTCGGAGTTTCCGGCAGCAGCGATCGGGCTTTGGGCGACGTCGGCTCGAACACCTTGGCGGGTCCGAATTCTCCGACGAACTCCATTTGGTTTGGCCTGCGCCTGAGCAACGATACTGGGATCACGCTTACCGACTTCACGCTCTCTTACGACGGTGAGCAATGGCGCGATGGCGGCGCCGCGACGCCCGTGGCACAGACGATGAATTTCATGTGGAGCACCACGGCAACTGCAATCAGCGACCCCAATACGGCCTTCACCGCCGTGCCAGCGCTGAATTTTACCAGCCCGGTGTTTGCCAACACGGGCTCGGGCGCAGCAGTCGCCGGCAACTCTGCCGGTTTGGTGGCTGGCATCACGGCGAATGTGAGCGGCATCAACTGGCAGCCGGGAACCGACCTTTGGCTGCGCTGGGACGACATCAACAACGCTGGCAACGACCACGGGTTGGCCATTGACAACCTTTCCTTCTCGGCCACCGCCACTCCTGAACCCTCGGTGCTGGTTCTGGCGGGAGTTGCGGCGACGGGCTTGTTGATCTTTCGCCGCCGGAAGTAATTTTTGATCCCACGCACGAACGACGCGCCACTGCGATTCCTTTCGCAGTGGCGCGTTTTTCTTTCCACCAAATCCTCCGCCGTCCTCTGCAAGCTATGCGCGCGCGGTCCTGCAATTTGCGCAAATGTTGCGCGGCGGACTGGCGCATCCTTGAAGAACGGGCCTGTTTACCACTTGGCACTTCATTTGCATTGGGCGGTGCATCGGCTGGTGGCGCAGGTGTTTGCGTCGGCAGAATTCACCAAGAACCAAAACCGTTGGAGATCAAATGAAAAGACTGAGTCAGTTACTGGCAGTGGCGGCGTGCGCGTCGGCATTGTTGATGAGCATAAACAACATTTCCGCCCAGGATAATAATCCGCCGCCGGGCGGTGATCGGGGTGGCCGTGGCCGCGGTGGTCCGGGTGGCGGATTCAATCCCGGCCAGATGATGGAAAATCTCCGCGAACAGATGGCCGTGAAAGACGATGCGGAATGGAAGATCATCGAGGAGCGGGCACAGAAGGTCATGGACGCCCGGCGCGAGGTGGGTTTCGGTGGCGGCGGTATGGCCCGGTTGTTCCGCCGTCCCGGCGGCGACAACAACGATCAAGGCGGACGTCGGCGTGGCTTCGGCCCCGAACCCAGCGAAGCGGAACAAGCCTTGGAAAAGGCGATTGATGCCAAAGCGCCTAAGGAAGAACTCAAAACTGCCATGGCCAAGGTGCGCGCCGAGAAGAAAGATAAAGAAGCCAAGCTCACCGCCGCCCAGGAGGAATTGAAGAAAGTCCTGAACACCCAGCAGGAAGCCGTGGCCCTTTCCATCGGACTGGTGAAGTAACCTCCCGAGCCGACTCGAACCCCGCGTTGCCATGAGTGCTGTTCAAACAGGCGTTGATCCAACGAGCGAATTGCTGGCGAAGATGGTGGCTGACAAGCAGCTCTCCGCCAGCGACGCGCGTTCGCTCACGCGCCATGGCCATGCGGTGGTTCGGTCGGAAGTGGACGTGCTCCTGTGGCTGGCCAAGGAATACGGGCTCCAATTCACTGCGTTGGAAGACGTCGAACCAGACAAGGAAGTGCTTTCGCTCTTCCCCGCACGGCTTTTGTTGAAAGGCGAACTGCTGCCGCTGCGCCGCATCAATGGCACCGTCGAGATCGCCACCAGCCGGCTCTTCGCCACGCAGGAACTCGACGCGCTCCGCAGCCTCAGCGGCTTGAAACTCAAGCCCGTGCTCGCGCCGAGCGAAGCCATCCAGCGCGAAATGAAGAAGCGCCTCGGCGTCGGCGCGGACACCATCGGCACGCTCGAGGAGGAAAAGCCGTTCGAGGTCGTGGACGAGGACAAGCTGGAGGATACCGACCTTGATAGCGCAGCCGAAGACGCTTCGATCATCAAGTTCGTCAATCAGGTGCTGCGCGACGGCCTTCAGTTGCGTTCGTCGGACATCCACCTCGAACCGTTCGAGGATGAGTTCCGCATTCGTTACCGGATTGACGGCGTGCTGCAGGATGTGCCGGTGCCGCCGCAGTTGAAGCGATTCCAGCCCGCCATCGTCTCGCGCGTAAAAATCCTGAGCCATCTCAACATCGCCGAGAAGCGCCTGCCGCAGGATGGCCGCATCAAAATCCGTGTGGACGATGCCGAGGTGGACATCCGCGTGTCGGTGATTCCAATGTTGCACGGCGAAGCGGTCGTGATGCGTCTGCTCCGCCAGAACTCCACGCTCCGCGGCATGGGCGAGCTGGGCATGGACGCGCGCGAATACCGCTGCTTCAAGCACGTGCTCGAATTGCCGCACGGCATCATCCTGGTCACCGGGCCGACTGGCAGCGGCAAGACTTCCACCCTCTACACCGCGCTCAACGAAATCAACGACTCCGTCCGCAAGATCATCACGATTGAAGACCCGGTCGAGTACCAGCTCAAGGGCGTCAATCAGATTCAAGTTTCCGAGAAAGCCGGCCTCACCTTTGCCCGCGGCTTGCGCTCGATTCTGCGCCACGATCCCGATGTGATTCTCGTCGGCGAAATCCGCGACAAGGAAACCGCGCAGATCGCGGTGCAGTCGTCGCTCACGGGCCACCTGGTTTTCTCCACGCTGCACACGAACGACGCGCCCGGCGCGGTCACGCGGCTCGTGGACATGGGAGTTGAGCCGTATCTCGTCGCCTCCTCGCTCGAAGCGGTGCTCGCGCAACGGCTCGTCCGGGTGCTGTGCCGGCAATGCAAACAGGTGGACGATTCGCCCACCACCCAGGCGCTGAAGGTTCAACTCGGCATGCCGGCCGAGACGACGCTCTACAAGTCCGTGGGCTGCCGCGAGTGCCGCAATACCGGCTTCCACGGTCGCCGCGCGATTTTCGAATGGATGGATTCGGACAACGAAATCCGCCAGCTCTGCCTCCGCAACGGTTCGTCCGACCAGATTCGCGATGCCGCGCGGCGCGGCGGCATGAAGACGCTCGCCGAAGACGGCTGGCGGCTCGTGCGGCTGGGCGTCACCACCGTGGATGAGGTATTGAGCGTGACGACGGCGAAGGAAGTTTCGCTGGCCATGGACAAAACCGAGGAGGAACTCGGCGACGCCGCGCCCCATAGCATTGCGTTGAAGAGGCCGTGATGAAACACCAAACGCCAAACACCAAACGCCAAAGAACCTTCAAATACGAAACCTCTAACCGGCGTTCGGGAGTTGGTTTGGTGTTTGGTGTTTGGTGTTCATTTGGTGTTTTCTGAAATATGGCCACCTTCACCTACAAAGCGCTCGCCGCGAATGGTGCGATGACCGAAGGCCAGCTTGAAGCCGGCGGTCGGGCGGAGGCCTTTCGCCAGATCGAAAGCCTGAGCCTGCGGCCGATCAGCTTGAAAGAAAGCGCCAACGGGAAAGCCCGGCCGCCGGCCGCCGCGCCAGCGTCGGGCCAGTCTGACGCGTCCGACCAAAAGTTCAGCTTCAGTTCCGGAAAAATCTCCGCGCGCGTGCTGGAAAACTTCACGCGCCTGCTGTCCAGCCTGCTCGCCGCCGGCGTGCCGTTGAGCCGGGCGCTGGTCATTCTGCAAAAGGAAGCGGCGAATCCCACCGCCAAGGCAAAGTGGAAGGAGGTCCACGATCTCGTCGTGGACGGCATGTCGCTCGCCGACGCGATGGCGAAGTCGCCGGAAACTTTCCCGCGCGTTTACGTGGCGATGGTTGAAGCCGGCGAAACCGGCGGCTTTCTCGACGTGGTGTTGAGCCAGATCGCCGACTTCCAGGCGCGCGAAAAGGAGATGAAGAGCAAGGTGATGGCCGCGATGATTTATCCGGCGGTACTCTTGTTCCTCGCTCTATGCGTGCTTACGTTGATGCTCACCTTCTTTATTCCTCGGTTTCAGTCCATTTTCTCGACGTTTGGCGGACAACTGCCACTCCTCACTCAACTTATCATCAAAGTGAGCGAAGTGGTACGCTCTTATGGTTTGCCCATCGCCGTTGTCTGCATCATCGCTGGTTTCCTAGGGCGCGCCTGGGTGGTGTCACCCGTTGGCCGGCGCGCTTGGGAAAGGGTCTTTCTCCGCATGCCGATCATCGGGAATCTCGTCGCCCAATTCGCCATGGCGCGCTTTTGCCGTATGCTCGGAACTCTGCTCGGCGCGGGGGTGCCATTGATCAACGCACTTAACGTGGCGCGTCGCTCCATCGGCAATCAGATTTTGGTTGATGCCGTCGGAGATTCAATTGACCTCGTTAAGGAAGGCAAAGCGCTCGGTTCGAGTCTGGCCGAGTGCCGTGCCCTGTTTCCAGGATCGGTGCTCGAGATGATTTCTGTTGCCGAAGAAAGTGGAAAACTCGATCAAGAATTGGTGCGCATTGCCAATGTCACCGAGGGCGATCTCGACCGACAACTTAAGACGGCTGTGGCGATGGCCGAACCCGCAATGCTATTTGTCATCGCCTCCTTCATCGGCACGATTTTCATCGGGATGCTGCTGCCGATTTTCACTTTGCAGGAACACATCAAATAAACTCCGTCAGCGATATGAGCACCAAAATCTTTAATTTGAAACCCGCAATCCGAAATTCGAATGCTGGTCGCGACGTGCGAGCAATGCAAAAAGGATTCACGTTGATTGAACTGCTCTTGGTAATCGTGATTCTCGGCATCCTCGCTGCCATCGTCGTGCCGAAGTTCGCGAATCGAGGCGAACAAGCACGCCAAGCGGCGGCCAAGACGCAGATCGGCGCGTTCAGCACCGCGCTCAGCGCGTTCGAGGTGGACAACGGCTATTACCCGCGCGGCAAGGACGGTTTGCAGTCGCTCCTTTCCAAACCGAACGACGCGCAGAACTGGCGCGGGCCGTACCTGGAAGAAAAGGGCGGCATCCCGAACGATCCGTGGGGCCGGCCTTATCTCTACGAGTGCCCGGGCAAGCACAACACCAGCGGCTACGACATCAGCTCCGCCGGCTTCGACAGTCGCGAAGGCACGGAAGACGACATCACCAACTGGCAGCAGGGCAAGTGAACGCAGCCAGCTTGAAGCGCGGGTGCAACCATGAATGACGAAACCCAAATGGCGAAAGCCGAAGGAAATCCGAAGGACGAAGGTCGCTTCGGAAACGGAAGGCCCGTGCCTTCGGACTTCGACCTTCGAGCTTCATTTGTCATTCCTCGCGGTGGCTTCACCCTCATCGAACTGATCCTGGTCATGGCGTTGTTGGCCATTGTGCTCGCGATTTCGTCGCCATCGCTGTCGCGCTTCTTCAAGAGCCGCAATCTCGATTCCGAGGCGCGCCGGTTCATGGCGCTGACCCGTGCCGCGCAGAGCCGCGCGGTTTCCGAAGGTGTGCCGATGGTGCTGTGGCTGGAAACCAAGTCGCGGGCCTACGGGTTGAACGCGGATAAATCGTTCGTCGAGGAAGACCCGAAGGCGGAGCAATTCGCGGTGGATGAATCCTTGGAAGTCGAAGTGCGCCATTCCAGCGAAGCCGTGGCCGCGTTGCAGTTGGTGCAGTTCCGGAACGAGAAGCTGGACACGGGCACGCTGTACAAGCTGCGATTCAATCCCGATGGCTTTGTGAGTGCGAGCAGCCCAGAGGCGGTAATTTTCCGGCAGGCCAACAACGGCGAACTGTGGGTGGCGCAGAGCCGCAATCGTTTGAACTATGAAATTCAAGCCGGCAAACCGGTCGCGAGCCGTTGAACGGAGTGCCGGGCACCAGCCCAGCCCGATTCTGAAGTGCTCAACCAGCGAGCCGAGCCGGGGCTCGGCGCTCCGTGAGCAAGCCGGCTTCACGTTGGCCGAGGTGCTGGCGGCGCTGCTGTTCATGGCCATCGTGATTCCGGTGGCGGTGCAGGGCCTGCATGTGGCGAGCCGGGCGGGTTCGGTGGCGGAACGCAAAGCCATCGGCGCGCGGCTTGCGGAAACGAAGTTGAACGAGTTGATCGTGACCGGCCAATGGCAGTCGAGCGCGCAGAAAGGCACTGTGCAGGATGGTTGGCAGAGTTACACCTGGCAGTTGCAAACCGAGCCGTGGGTCGAGGATGCGACGATGCGGCTGGTGACCGTGCAGGTGAGTGTGCCGGTGCAGGGACGGGATTATGAGGTGGCGGTGAGCACCTTGGTGGACGCCTCACAATGAACGACGAATTCAAAATGACGAATGACGAAGGCCAGGTCGGCAGCCGCAAGCCTCTGCCGGCGGCATTCCGACTTCGTGCTGCGCTCCGTCCGAATCGCTCACTTTGTCGAGGATTTTCCCGGAGCGCGGACCGCCGAGTCCGCGCGTTCCAGATTGGCAGCGAGCAACGCGCGGACTCAGCGGTCCGCGCTCCTTTCGTCATTCTCCAACGCGGCTTCACTCTGCTCGAACTCCTGCTTGCCGTGCTCGTCTTCTCCATCGTGCTGGGCGCGATTCACGTCGTGTTTTTCAGCGCGTTCAAGCTGCGCAACAAAACCTCCGACGCCCTCGAGCGCGCGCTGCCGTTGCAGCAGGCGCTCGGCATCATCAAGCGCGACCTGGCCAATCTGGTTCCGCCCGGCGGCACGTTGTCCGGCGCGTTGCAGAGCACGCCGACGGTTGTTCCGACGGCGGGCGGGAGTTCCAGCGGCGGCAGCGTGAGCGGACTGGGAAGCAGCGCGTCGGGCACGTTGAACCGTGGCAACGGGCCGCAATTCTACACCGCCGCGGGCATCGTGGACGACAACGCGCCGTGGGCGGAGATCGAGCGGGTTTCCTACTACCTCGCCGCACCCACCAACGATACGGCCGGCCAGGACCTGTATCGTGCTGTCGCGCGAAACTTGCTGCCAACGCTGCAAGATCAGACGGACGACCAGTTTTTGATGAGCGGTGTGGACGCGATCACGTTCCGTTATTTCAACGGCACGGCGTGGCAGGATACGTGGGATTCAACCACGGAGGATTCGGCGACCGGGCTGACGAACAATCTGCCGCGTGCGATCAGACTGGAACTGCAACTCCACAACGAAAAATCCGCCGCCGGCGCGCGGGCGCCGGTGGAACTCGTTGTGCCCATCCTGGTGCTGGCGCGCACCAATTTGACGGCGACGATCGAATGAAGCTGCGAGCGAATATGGCGGGGGTCACGACCGGAAAGCATTCTCGGACGGTTCTCCCTCTCCGCGAACCGGAGCGCCGAGCACCGCCTCGGCTAGTTCCGGTTCCTCATTTCGCAGCGCGCCGGGGCGGCGCTCGGCGCTCCACCGAGGAAGGCTCGCTGCTCATCATCGTGCTCTGGATCGCGTTCGGCCTCGTGGCACTGACGCTGTATTTCGCGCACTCGATGAATCAGGAATTGCGCGCGGCCGACAATCGCGTCGCCGCCATCGAGGCGAATCAGGCGATTGACGGCGCGGCCCGTTACCTCAGCAACATCCTCGCAACGGTGGCGTATCCGGGTTACCTGCCCGCGCCGACGGAGTTTGCCTGCGAAGCCGTGCCCGTGGGCGAGGCGACGTTCTGGTTGATCGGCCGCGACACCAACGATTGGGAAGTTGACCTGGAACAGCCGTTCTACGGCCTGGTGGACGAAGCCTCGAAGATGAATCTCAACGCTCCGTGGCTCACGGCGGAGATGATCGAATACCTGCCCGGCATGACGCCGCAAATCGCCGCTGCGATCATGGACTGGCGCGACGCGAACACCAGCATCTCGACGGACGGCGCGGAGGACGAAACCTACGCCAAGCTGACACAATCCTATAAGACCAAGAACGCGCCGTTCGAGTCGGTGGAGGAACTGCGGCTCGTGGCGGGTATGACCTCCGAGATTCTCTACGGCGAAGACGCAAACCTGAACGGCATCCTCGACGCGAACGAAAACGACGCTGACGATTCGGCACCCTACGACAATCGCGATGGCCGGTTGGATCCCGGGTTGATGGAATATTTCACCGTTTACAGCTACGAGCCGATGACCGGAACGAACATCAACACCGATCAAACCGGCGTACGAACGCTGCTTGAATCCACTTTCGGCCAGAGCCGGGCGCGGGACATTCTGAACGAACTTCGCCGCACCGGCGGTCCCGGTGGCGGCCAGCAGCCCGGCGGCAATTATTCCACCGTGAGCAGCTTGCTGGAATTCTACCTGCGCGGCGGTTTCTCGGAGGATGAGTTCGCTCAGATCGCCGATTACCTCGCGCCGACGACCAACATCCTGGTCAACGTAAACACCGCCAGTCAGCCGGTGTTGGAGTGCATTCCGGGCCTGACGAATTACGCGGCCCAGATCATTTCTTATCGCGAGTCCAATCCGTCGAAACTGGGCAGCGTGGCCTGGGTTTATGCAGCCATCGGCGAGGATGAGGCCGCCGCTCGCGCCGCCGGCCAGTATCTCACCACGCGGAGCTATCAATACACCGCCGACGTGGCGGCCGTGGGCCATCACCACCGCGGCTTTCAGCGCGTGCGGTTCGTTTTCGACACGAGCGAAGACGTGCCGCTCATCATCCGGCGGCAGGACCTGACTCATCTCGGCTGGGCACTGGGTCGGGAAACCCGGACGGCGCTGCTGGCCGCCACCAAGGAGGCGCGATGAGAGTCGCCACGAACATCGCATTCAAGCGGTGGCAGCCTTTGCCTGTCCTGACCGAAGGCCTGAGGCAGAATCTCGCGCCGACGGTTGGTGGCGACGCGTGTGGCACTTGCCGGACCAGCGTTCGCGTAACCGAGAGCCGCCCGCGGCGTCTCCCCAGCGAGGGAGCGCCCGAAGCCAGTCGTAATGCGGCCGCGGAATCCCCCGTGCGCAAGAAACTCAAGAGCCATGATTGACTTGAAGAACATAGACAAACTGTTCCAGCGCCAGCCCGGCAGTTCGCTACTCGGGCTTTCGTTCGACGGTGGCCGTCTCGACGGCGTGCTGGTGAAACGCACCAACGGCTCGGTCGAAATCAAGAAGGCGTTTTCGGTTTCGCTGTCCCTCGATCCGTTGACCGCCGAGGTCGAACTGGCGGGCCGCGAAATCCGCAAGCAACTCGACGCCGAGCAAATCCGCGAGCGCTGGTGCGCGGTTTGCCTGCCGCTCAACTGGGCGCTCACGCTCACGGTGAAACTGCCGGAGTTGCCCGAGGTCGAACTGGCGGATTTCCTTCAGGTCGAAGCCGAGCGCGGATTTCCGTACGGCCCGGAGGAATTGATGCTGGCTTATTCCCGGTTCCAGACGGGCGGTGGCGACCGGTTCGCGACCCTGGTGGGGATTCCACGCGACAACGTCGTGCGGTTGGACGCCGTGCTGCAAGCCGCCCAACTCCGGCCCGTGACGTTTTCGCTCGGGCTGACGGCCCTGACGGCGGAGGAAGCCGGCGGTGCGGACGGCACGCTCGCCTTGCTGCCGGGCGAAAGCAGCGTGGGCATGCAAATCTCCTGCGGCGGCGGGTTGGTCAATCTCCGGACCTTTGATGGCGCCTATGAGCAAGTGGGGGCCGGCCGGGAATTACAGACCGGGCACATCGTGCGCGAGTTGCGCATCACCCTTGGGCAGTTGCCGGGCGAAATCCGCGAGGCCATGAAGCGCGTGCGGGTGTTCGGTCGCGGCGAAGCGGCGACGGAACTGGCCGAGGAGTTGCAGGCAGCGGCGCGCGATTGGGCGCTGAAGGTGGAGCATGTGCGCGAGCACGCGGCGACCGAACATGGCGTGAAGATTCCCGCCGGTATGGCGATTTCGCCCGCGTTGAGCCTGGCCGTGCGGCAACTGGCGGGTCAGAGCGGAATGGAATTCCTGCCACCCAAGATCAGCGCGTGGCAACAGTTCGCGGAGCGTTATTCCTCCGGCAAACTGGCTTACGCGGGCGCCGGCGCCGGGACCGTGGCGGTGGTCGTGCTGCTGGCGTTCTTGATCCAGCAGATCGTGCTCTGGCATTGGCAAGCCAAATGGTCGGCCATCGAACCGAAGGTTGCCGAAGTAACCCAGATGCGCGATCAAATCCGCCGCTATCGGCCATGGTATGATGAATCGGTCCGGACGCTCGGAATCTTGAAGCGCATCACCGAGGCGTTTCCCGAGGACGGCGCGATTTCCGCGAAGTCCATCGAGTTGCGCGAGCCGGCGCGCGTGACGTGCTCGGGCACGGCGCGGAATCGCGAGGCATTGATCAAGGCACTGGACCGGTTGCGCAATTCGGGCGCGAACGACGTGCATATCGAGATGACCCGCGGCAACACGCCGCTGGAATACACGTTCAACTTTCAATGGGGAGGCCCGGGCGGACAATGAACCTGAACAAACGACAACAATTGCTGGCGATCCTTGCCATCGTAGCGGTGGGGCTGTTCGTGGCGGACAAGCTGGTTTTCACGCCGCTGACGAACAACTGGCGGACGCGCGCGGAGCGCATCGCGAAACTCAAGGCGCAGTTCGCCGAAGGCACGGAAACGTTGAAGCACGAAACCTCCTGGCGCGAGCAGTGGGACCGGATGCGGACCAATACGCTGGCGCAGGCGAAGCCCGAGGCGGAGAGCCAGATACTGAAAGCCTTCGAGCGCTGGTCGCAACAGGGCGGCGTATCGGTCAGCTCAATCCGGCCGCAGTGGAAGGAAGCCGAGGATGATTACAAGACGCTGGAATGCCGCGCGGACGTAGCGGGCGGCCTGCCGGCGATCTCGCGTTTCCTATTTCAAATCGAACGCGATCCGCTGGGCGTAAAGGTGGACTCGATGGAATTGACCACCAAGGACAACGAAGGCGCGCAACTGGCGCTCGTGGTGCAGATCAGCGGGCTGTTGCTCAATCCCCCGAAGCAGGCGAAACGATGAATCTTTTGCAACCCAGTCTTATGTGCGAGCGTGCGGGGATGAAGCGGATTTTCTCCCGGTTCAACGCCGCCGGTCTGGCGCTGTGGCTGACGAGCATTTCCGTTGGCGCGCAGCCAACGAATCCGCCGGCGGGAACGAACGCACCCGCCACAAACAACCCGCCGATTGCCGCCAAACCGGGGCCGACACCGCGCCCCAGCCCGTCGGCCAAACTGGAGGAAGCCGACTTCCGCATCGTCAGCGAACGGAACATTTTCAACGCCAACCGTTCCGGCGGCCAGGTCCGGCTGGCGACGCGCCGGCCCACGCGCGTGGAAAGCTTCACCCTCGTCGGCACGATGGCGTATGAGAAGGGTATCTTCGCCTTCTTTGAAGGTTCGAGTTCGGAGTTCACCAAGGCGGTGAAGGCGGACGGCGTGATCGCCGGCTACAAACTCAAGAACATCAGTACCGCCGGCGTGCAGCTGGAAGCGGACGGGAAAACCGTGGATTTGCCGATGGGCGCGGCCATGCGGCGCGAGGACGAGGGGACGTGGCATCTGGGCGAGGGCGTGTCCGGTGGCGGCAGTTCGTCCACCGTGGCGAGCCGGGAGAATGATTCCGCGAGCCGCTCCAGCCGTTCGAGTGGCCGTTATGATTCGCGTTCGCGCCGCAGCGACTCGAATGAGCGCGGCGAGAGCGGCCCGGCCGCCGCCGTGCCGGCCGCCGCGGCGGCCGCGAGCGCCAGCACAACTTCCACCGCGGACCAAAGTGAAATTCTCAAACGGCTGATGGAACGCCGGGAAAAGGAATGACCATGAAAACAATTATGACCAGATACCTCAGCCTGCTGATCCTGATGGCGCTGGGCCTCACGGCCCGCGCGGCGGACGAACCACAATCCGCGCCGGACACCAACGATGTGACCGAGGCCAGTGACACCAGCTCGGAAGCCCAACAACAAGCGGTGAGCGCTTTGATCCAGGCCGTCGTGGACGCGCAGCAGGGCGCCACCAACGGCGATCAGACGGCGGACGGCGCGAGTCTGAAGCCCGGCGACGCGCGCGCGAACCGGCCGTTGCGTGGCCAGGGCGCGCGGGGGACGATGGGTTCGGGCACGAACGCCATTTCGTTGACGGCGCTTGTCGCGCAACAAGCCACGAACCACAGCGGCAGCGCGGCCAAATCGTTGCGCCTGAATTTCCGCAACGCGCCGCTGAACCTGGTGCTGGATTATTTGAGCGACGCGGCCGGGTTCACCATCAGCGCGAACTCGAAGGTGGATTTGAAGGGCGCAGTCACGGTCTGGTCGAATCAGCCGGTCAATCGCGACGAAGCGGTTCAATTACTGCACAAGGCGCTCGGCGAACATAATTACGCCGCCACGGTCGAGGGCAACGTGCTGAACATTTATGTCGTGGACGCCTCGAACACGGAAATTCTCGCTGGCGTGGAGAACAACGATTACACCAAGGTCCCACCGACGAAGGAACTCGTGACGCAGATCGTTTACGTCCACAACGTCGAGTCGGGCCAGTTGATCACGTCCCTGCAACCGCTCATGCCGGCGGGAACTTCCCTGAGCGCCAACCAAGGCGCGAACGCCATCGTCATCACGGACACCAAGGCGAACATCCGCCGCATGGTGCAACTGGTGAAGGCGCTGGACACCGCCAGCGTGAGCGCCGCGAAGGTGACGGTGTTCCCGCTGACCTACGCGGATGCCACGGCGCTGGCGCAGGTGGTGCAGCAGTTGTTCCAGACGGATTCGAGCAGCCAGAGCGGGCGGAGCCGGGGCGGCTTTCCGTTCGGCGGCGGGCCGTTTCCGTTCGGTGGCGACCGCGGCGGTGATCGCGGCGGCAATAACTCCAGCCAGCAGGGCCGCATGTCCGCATCCAAAGTGGTGGCCGTGGCAGATGACCGGAGCAACTCGCTGGTCGTGAGCGCGTCGGATGAGCAAATGGCGCTGGTCGAGAACCTGGTGACACAGATGGACGTGAACGTGGACGACGTGACGGAACTCCGCGTGTTCCGGTTGCGTTATGCCGACCCGCAGGAAACCGCAGACCAACTGGCCAGCCTGTTTCCCGATCCCACCACGCAACAGAGTAGCAGCGGGCGCAGCGGCTTTCGCAGCTTCGGATTCTTTGGCGGCGGCTTCAGCCGCGGCGGTACGGGGAGCACTTCCACCGATCCGAACTCACGCAAGCTGCGTCAGACCCGGGTCACCGCCGTGCCCGACCCGCGCACCGGCTCGGTCATCGTCAGTGCCGCGCATGATCTCATGACGCAGATCGGCAGCATCGTCGAGGAACTCGATTCCGACCCGGCCAAGAAGAAAAAAGTCTATGTGATCAAGGTCGAGAATCGTGATCCCCAGGAACTGGTGGAGGATTTGCAGGCGGTCATCTCCACGGACACCAGCGGCGGCAACACCAGCACCCGCAACTCGCAGCAGTCCGGCTCGCAGTTGAACACGCGCCAGCAAAACAACACGCGCAACCAGGGGAGCACCACCAGCAGCTTCGGTACTTCGGGCACGCAACGCAGCAGCACCGGACGCTGAAATGCTTAGGGACCATGGATCATCAAATGAAAATTAAATCTAACATTGACCTCGCCCAGCTTGGGAAGTTCGCCTTGGTACTCCTGGCCATGGGTTTCGCCGCCAGTTTCTCCGCCCGGGCGCAACCTGCGCCTGGCTTTGGCGGTTTCAACCCGGGGGGCAGCACCGGTTCACGCTCCGGCTCCTCCCGCTCGACCACCAGCTATCCGTCCAGCACCGATATCGGCCAGGCCCGTATCACTTACGATCCGGAGACGCGCAGTCTGATCATCGTGGCGGATGACGAAACGGCCTCGCACATTACGAACATGGTCCATCAACTGGATCGCCCCACCCCCCAGGTGTTGATCAACTGTGTCTTCATGGAAGCCACCTACTCGAAGGGCACGGATGTTGGCGTGGATGGGACTTACAAGCATACCATCTCCGGTTCGAGCATTGATCCGTTCAACGGCACCGGCACCGGCAGCACGGCCTTCGACCTCGCCACCAGCGGCGGGCTTTATACGCTGGTGGGCAAGGATCTGACCGTCAATCTGGCCGCGCTCGCCCAGGCGGGAAAGACGGAGATTCTCTCCCGCCCGTCCGTTCTGGCGCGCAACAATCAGCAGGCCACGATCACCATCGGTCAGTCGGTGCCGCTGATCAACGGCGTGACCTACGACAACTTTGGCAACCAGCGCAACGCGATTAGTTACCGGGACGTGGGCATCATTCTTCAGGTGACTCCGTTTATCACCTCGGATGGCATGGTGGAGATGATCATTGCTCCGGAAGTTTCTTCGGTGTCCGCTTCGACCGTGAATATCGTCAGCGGCACCGGCACCAACAATGCCGGCAATGTGACTGCCCCCATCATTGACACCCGCCGCGCTGACACGGTGGTGGTCGTGCCCAACGGTCAGACGGTGGTCATCGGCGGTTTGATGCAGACCCAGAAAGTGAAATCGGAGAAGAAAGTGCCGCTCCTCGGCGACATTCCTCTGTTGGGCATGCTGTTCAAACACAAGACGACCGACGATGCGAAAAAAGAACTGCTCATCTTCCTGACCCCGACGATCGTAAAGGATCCCCGCGATCTGGCCATGATCAGCAACAGCGAGAAGGCCAAGGCGAAGGATTCGCAGAAGGCGTTTTCGGAAGAGGAATTGAACCGCTACCTCGACCAGAAGCAGGACGGCAAATACAAATTCTCCGAACCGCCGCCGGCCCGGAAATAATCTGGCGCTCGGTTGCGGAGCGGCTATTCATTCACCATGATCCAGCGCGGGCGACTCGTTTACGGCCTGTTGCTGACTGTCTGGGCGCTGATCGTCGCCTGGCAGGTCGGCGAGCACGCACGCGTGAACCGCGCCGCCAAGGTCGCGCTCATCAACCGCGCCAAGGACATTTCCACCACGCTCGGGATCGTGCTGCGCTCCCAGCGGCGGTTCGGCGTCATTTCCAAGGATCGCCTCGAATCCGCCCTGAACGAACTGACCAATCCCGAGGAGTTGAAGGCCGTCGCCATGTTGAACGCCTCCGGCGAAGTGGTGGCGTCCGCCGGTGTGCCGATTGATTTCGCCGTCACCGGACTCGTGCCCACCGGCGAACATTGGGGCCGGCACAATGTGACGTTGATGAACCTGGTGGACCTCGGCGCGAACATGGCTTCCGAATTCGAGACCACCAACCCGCCCATCGTGCTGCCGCCGCGCGATCGCTCGTTGACCAACCGCCCGCCGCCCCCACCGCGCGGCGAGGGCGACCGGGAATTTGGCCGTGACCGCGAGCGCGGTCCGCCGCCGCCGGAGGGTGTCGCGGAGCCGCCGCCGGGCGGTCCGCCGCCCGCGTTCGTGATCACCAACGCCGATGGCAGCACCAGCCCGCCGCCGCGCTCGCCCGGGCGGCGCGGCCGCGGCGAAGGCCGCATGCCCTTCGGCCGGCCCTTCTGGATGAGCGAGGCTGAATACAAGGAAGCCATCCAGAAACAGGGCATTCACAGCTTCGTGCTCGTGCTTTCCGCCGAGGGCAAAAACGGAATCGTGGCGCGCGATCTGTGGACGCGCCTGTTCATCAGCCTGCTTGCGACGGTTTCCGTGGTCGGCTTCGGCGTGGCGTGGCGCAACCTTTCCAAGAATTCCGAGCTCGAAGTCCGGCTCGTGCGCGCCTCGGAGTTGAACACGCGTCTCAAGGAAATGAACTTCGCCGCCGCCGGCCTGGCGCACGAAACCAAAAATCCCCTCAACATCATTCGCGGCCTGGCGCAGATGATCCACAAACAACCCGATGCCTCGGAGGAAATCCGCCAGCGCTCGCGGGGCATCGTGGACGAAGCGGATCGCGTGGCCGGGCAGTTGAACGAGTTCATCAACTTCTCGCGTCCGCGCGAAGTCCGGCGCACCAGCGTGCCATTAAACTCCGCCGTGGCCGAAGTCGTCCGCGCGCTTGGTCACGATCTTGAGGACAAAACCATCAAACTGACCACCGCCGACAACCTGCCCGTGATCGAGGCGGACGAACAACTGCTGCGCCAGGCGCTGTTCAACCTGCTGCTCAATGCCACCCAGGCGGTCGAGCGTGGCGGCGAGATCCATGTGTCTGCCTCGCGCTCCGGCGTGACCGAAGCCACTCTGGAAATCCGCGACAATGGCCCCGGCGTGCCGCCTGAGAATCGCCAGGACATCTTCAAGCCCTACTTCACCACCACGCAAAAAGGCACCGGTCTTGGGCTGGCCGTGGTGCATCAAATCGTTCTGGCGCACGGTTGGGAAATCGCCTGCGCCGCCAACGAGCCGCACGGGGCAGTGTTCCGGATTTCGCATTTGAAGACGTTGGTGCAAATTGGCACAACTTGGTGAATTAGTAGGCAAACCATGGTCTTGCTCCGCCTCGTTTTCCTGCTGCTGATCGCAGTCAGCAACAATTTGAATGGCGAGGAAACCAATTATTACGCGCGCCTCCTTGCCGGTGAAAAGGGATTGCCTCGAAGCGTTCGCCAGGTCACCGACCCCTTGCTTGTAGATACTAACAACACGGCCAACAGATTGAGAAATTGCTGTTTTCGACTGAATACCGTATTCGCGGGTGGACCGATTGGGAGACTCCGTCTTGGCATGTCCATGGATGAGGTGGTGCGCGTATGGGGAAAACCGCCCCAAGTCTGGTGGAACTACCAAGGCGGCCCGCGCTTGGACTACAAACATATCATTCTCTTTTTTGCCTCGAACGAACTTTCTGGCATCTGCATCAACAGTCCTGTGCTGAGAGATGTAGAGTTCGAACCAGCCATTACTACGCGGGCGACCCTTGCTAAATGGCAGCAGACCCTCAAAGGTTCGACACTGAGTCAGACTTCAAACGCAATGCAGTTGATGCAGGCAACGAACCATGCCTTGCTGACGCTTTCATTTCGACATGGAAGTCACTCTCCGCTCTTTCAACTCCGGTTGGAACAATGTGCAAATCCCGCAGGACCGCCGTTGCAACCTCTGAACCGGATCGGCGCAGCGCATCAGCCTCCGCGTGACAAATTCGAGGCCATCGCTTTTGCCAAGCTGGGAGCTCTGGATCAGGGTTTCAGTCTTGATGCGCACAAGGATCCAGACCCGGCGCATGTAACCTCCGTAGACCGCTCACACAAGTCTTACTGGTTGGTCTATTTTGAAAATGATCCTCCAACACCTGATAGTGGCATCTTCGCCTGGGTGGACCAAAAGACAGGAGAAGTAGAAGTGGCTCCGGAATAAACTGAGCTACCAGGCAAAGGCCTATGTGTGCATGTTACATCGTTGGCTTTCGAGGATGGAACACGCGTGAGCCATCGCAAATGAGATCGCTCTGGGACGAAAACCTTGTTCGCTCCCGGCCTTGGGCTAGCATGACATTGCAAAGTGAAACCGCCCCGCATTCTTATCGTGGATGACGATCCCGGTCAGCGCAGCCTTCTTCATTCGTTTTTGAAGGGCCAGGGCTTCGAGACCGTGCCGGTGGATTCCGGCGCGCGCGCGCTCGAAACGCTCCGCGCGCAGCCGTTCGCGATGATGATCTCGGACGTGCGGATGCCCGGCATGAGCGGGCTGGAAACGCTTCGCCTCGCGCGCAAGGAATATCCGGTTCTGCCCGTATTGCTCGTCACCGCCTACGCCGACGTGAAGGAAGCCGTGGGCGCGATGCGCGATGGCGCGCTGAATTATCTCACCAAGCCGATTGACCTCGATGAATTGCTCGCAACGGTGCGCCACGTGACCGGTGTGGGCGGCGAAGCGGCACTAAAGCTGGCCGATGAACGCCAGTTGCCGGAAGGCATCGTTGCCCGCAGCCCGCAGATGCAGGCGTTGTTCCGCGACGCCGCGCTCATTGCCACGAGCGAGACGCGAGTCTTGATTTCTGGTGAAAGCGGCGTGGGTAAGGAAGTCCTCGCCGACGTGATCCACCAATGGAGCGCACGCACCAACGGTCCGTTGGTAAAAGTGAATTGCGCCGCGATCCCCGAGACGTTGCTCGAAAGTGAATTGTTCGGTCACGTCAAAGGCGCGTTCACCGGCGCGACCAGCCAGCGCCTCGGCCGCTTCGAGGAAGCCAACGGCGGCACGATCTTTCTCGACGAGATCGGCGAGATGACGCCGCAATTGCAGGCCAAGCTGCTGCGCGTCACGCAGGATGGCCGCTTCCAGCGCGTCGGCGCGAACACGGAGATTCATACCAATGCCCGGATCATCGCCTGTACGAACCGTAATCTCGAAGAAGCCGTCAAGAGCGGGCGTTTCCGCGAGGATTTGTTTTACCGGCTCAACGTCGTCGAGTTGAACATCCCGCCGCTGCGCGAGCGATGCGAGGACATCCTGCCGCTGGCGGCGTTGTTCCTCGGCCAGTTCACGCAGGGCCGCGCACGATTTTCCCAGGCCGTCACGGATTGCCTCGCGTCCTACGCCTGGCCCGGCAACGTGCGCGAACTGCGCAACGTGATGGAACGTGCCGCTCTTCTCTGCCGCGGCGAAATGGTTTTGCCCGAGCACCTGCCCGCGCGCCTCGCCGCCACCGCCGGCAAATCCCCCGCGGCCGCAGCTCCCGACACCGAACGCCTCGAAGACATCGAGCGCCAAACCATCCTGCGCGCGCTGAAGGAGCACGACTTCAACCGCACGGAAACGGCCAAGGCGCTCGGCATCAGCCGGCGAACGCTCGTGTATCGCTTGCAGAATTTTCGAGCTTTGGGGTTGCCGGTGGATCCAGAGTAAACCGTTAAACTTCGCGCATAATGAGCGAGATCACCGTCCAAGAAGCAAAAGAGGGACTCGAATCAATCGGCATGTGGATGGACGCGCGTTACAACAGTAGATTCGTGGGAACACCCATTCAAACATGGGATATGCCTCGTAAGGAGAAAGAGTTTTTCACGGTTTACGCGATGAATCTCATGTTAGAAAGCGACGGGTTTGATTCGCTGGTTGGTCAGGAACCACAGGATGTGGAAGCTTTTATAGATTTGCTTCGTCGTTTGGGAGCAAAGAAGACATCAGCGTATGTCCAGAGCATCCTTGCGGCGCTGAGGAGCAAGACTCCTTGCGATGTGTATGGATGCACCAACAAGTATTACGACTTGTTTGAGAGTGAGGAGGTTTGGCTAAAACTCTTGGATCACCTTGGCCGGCGCATTTACGTGAGCTACGTTCTACGGGCGCAAGCGATAGAGGAAGAGCGGCTCAGAGCACATTCGACGCAAAACAATGGCAGGGAGAATTACCTGACAAGCGGTGGTGGGAGATATGGAAGTGATCGGGCGGCGCTCCCAAAACTTCAGAGTCGTTTGGAAATGGCAAGCGACGGGTGTTGGCGAGTTTTGAACCGTCTTAGCCGCTTTAGCGGTTTCCGGCCAAGCGGACAAGCTGTTGAAATAGCTTTCATCCCTGCCACCAGCACACCGGGCTGAAGCCCGATGCTAATAAGAACTGAGAGTCAATCTTGCGCTCGCGAGCCGCCGGTTTGACAGCCAACAACCGCCGTAAGACAATCCGCGTATGACAACGACTTTGACCATTCGTTTACCGGCGACGCTGGCGCGCCAGTTGAAAGCGAAAGCGCGTCAGGCGCGCACGACACCGACCGAAGTCCTCCGGCGCGCGGCGTCCGATTACGTTCACAAAGACACCAGCGCGCGCAGCGCGTTAGTCGAGCACATCCGCAGTCGCGCTGGAACGTGGGATGGCGACATTTCCGGTGAAGAACTGTTGCGGAGGACGCGACCGTGATTCTGGTGGACACGTCTGTAATCGTGGCTTGGCTTGATCGAAACCATCCACAGCACGCGGTTTGCGCGGCAGCAGTAGAGGAATGGGCTGAGAAGGATCAGGTCGCGGTGAGTTCCGTAACGGTCGCGGAACTCGCTGCGGGTGGAAGAACGCGCGAGGCCATTGAGGAGGACTTGCGGGAGTTCCACCGCTTGGATTTGAACTCGGATGACGCGTGGCGCGCCGGCATCGCATTTCGACAGTACCGCCGGAAGGACAACGACGACCCAGTCCTCCCGGATTTCTTCATTCGCGCCCAGGCGGCCACGCGGAATCTTCGACATCTGACCAATGACCGCCGCCGTCGCGCAATGTGGCAGGACGTGGATTTTGTTTTCCCGAATTGATGTTCGTCGCGGTTATTTCTTTTTCCGAGAACCTTCACCGCTATACTGCCCGCCATGTTCAAAACGCAAGACCTGCACGTCCGCGAGTTGGTGAAGTTGTCCTCGCCGCGGGCGGTGAAGGCGCAGTTGCCGTTGACCGACGCCATCAGTGCCACCGTCGCCCAAAGCCGCGAGCGGATCATCCGGATTTTGCAGCAACAAGACCCGCGGCTGCTCGTGGTCGTCGGTCCGTGCTCGATTCACGAGGAACGCGGCGCGCGGGAATACGCGAAACGCCTGAACGCGCTGCGCGAGGAATTTGCCAGCCAGATGGAAATCGTGATGCGCGTCTATTTCGAGAAGCCGCGCACCACCATCGGCTGGAAGGGAATGATCAATGATCCGCATCTCGACGGCTCGCAGGATATCGAAGCCGGTTTGAAGATCGCGCGGAAGTTGTTGCTGGAAATTGTCGGCCTTGGGCTGCCGGCGGCCACGGAATTTCTCGACCCCATCGTGCCGCAATACATCGCGGACCTGGTTTCGTGGGCGGCGATTGGCGCACGCACGACGGAATCCCAGACGCATCGCGAAATGGCGAGCGGCCTTTCCATGCCCGTCGGTTTCAAAAACGCCACGGACGGCAGCCTGCAAATTGCGATTGATGCGATGGGCGCCGCGCGCACGCCGCACAGTTTTCTCGGCATTGACGGGGAGGGCGCGACGAGCATCGTGCGCACGGCCGGCAATCCGGATGGCCACGTCGTCCTGCGCGGCGGCCGGGCGCGCACGAATTATGACGCGGACAGCATTCGCGAAGCGGAGGCGACGTTGCGGAAGGGCGGCTTGCCGCCGGTGATGATGGTGGATTGCAGCCACGCGAACTCGGCGAAGCAGTTCGCGCGGCAGGAGGACGTCTGGCGCAGCGTCATCGAGCAGCGCAACGGCGGGACGAATTCCCTGATCGGCGTGATGATCGAGAGCTTTCTCAGCGAGGGCAACCAGCCC
>WBZT01000152.1_pt1 | contig 58172 bp, 58 predicted proteins | sample 5204241 | NCBI WGS metagenome assembly WBZT01 (sample SAMN12344358, study PRJNA552823) | activated sludge metagenome | biome: Activated sludge suspended growth; feature: Nitrification reactor; material: Wastewater; isolation source: activated sludge from nitrification reactor of wastewater... | reverse complement strand
TTTGCTCACCCCACACTTGTGGACTGGCAGCGGGCAAATCACAATACCAGTCATAAAAGGATCCGCAGGCAGCACCGATAAGGGACAGGTACCGGGCGCCTGCGGCGTATGAGATCATAGACATTGCTGGAATCGGCGAAAACCCGAATATCCTGTCCGGACCCCATTTCTTGATCGTATGTACATTGGCAGCGGCGATGATTTCGTTAACTTCATCCCATGATGTGCGCACAAAACCACCCAAGCCTCGTACTGCCGTATAACTCTTACGTTTTTTCTCATCCGCTTGAATCGCTTCCCACGCTTCTACCGGGTCTTTGCCGGATTTACGTTCCGCGCGATATAAATCTAGCAAGCGTCCACGAATCAATGGATGTTTAATGCGATGTGGGCTATACAAGTACCACGAAAAAGAAGCCCCACGCTGGCAACCGCGTGGTTCGTGGTCTGGCAAGTCATCCCGCGTTCTTGGGTAATCTGTTTGCTGCATCTCAAACGAGACCAAGCCGTTTTTTACAAAAATTTTCCAAGAACAACCACCGGTACAGTTCACACCATGTGTTGAACGGACTACTTTGTCGTGTTGCCAGCGATGACGATACGCATCTTCCCATTGGCGATCCTCATTGGTGAGAATGCCGTGATTGTTAGAAAAGGTTTCTTTGACTTTATCGAAAAAACGCAATCTATCCAGAAAGTGACTCATTGTTTAAGCTCCTTGTAATTTCCTTGATTTGCCAAATATGCTTCAGGCTTAAGGATTTTTTATTTCACTGTTAGTACGTAAATAAAACCACCAGTTAAGAACGAGGCAGAACGCGTAAAACACTGCAAACCCGTACATCGCCACCTCAGGTGTTCCAGCCTTTAATTGTTCTTTGATCAATTCAGGCGCAATAAATGAACCATCCGCAGCCACAGCAGAAGTCCAACCTAGTACTGGGCCAGCTTGCACACGGTCAAAAATGACACCAACCGTTCTAAATGTTGAGCCATTGCCAATGCCAGTTGCAGCGAACAAAATCACAAACACCACCAGAAATTCTGTGAAATACATTTCGGGTGTCGCAGAGTGGTACGCCAACATCATGATGTAGCCGGCATAGGCGGAGGCCACCACCATCAACGCTGAAATGATTTGCGTCACAATCGAACCGCCGACTTTGTCAGAAATCCACCCCCCTATCGGTCTGGATAGCGCACCCACAAATGGGCCGATCCAAGCGTAAGTGAGCGCAGAAGGTGCTGCAGAATTTTTTACATGGCTCCACGTTTGGGTGACTGGGTCGAATAAATGCTGGTCCCCAAAAATCACCGTGATGGATAGCGGCAATGCCATTGAGAAACCAATAAATGAGCCAAATGTCACCAAATAAAGCGCGGTCATTGACCAAGTATGTTTGTTTTTGAAGATAGAAAATTGCTTATTGATGTTTTCTTTCATCGCGCCGATTGCAGCGACTTTTAGAATCAGCAAGGTTGATATTGTGATTAAAGGCATCACCACCCACATATTGAGTACACCCAACCCAGTAGGCGCAGGAAGATATAGGTACAGACCAACGATGGCTGGAAAGAATGCTAAGGTGTAAAGCCAAGTGACTTTAATAAACGAAATAACGGTTTTTCTGCTATCAGGAGAAATGGGTAAGAGATTATTCATGCCAAAGTAGCAAATAGCTGCTAGCGGAACCAAACTGGCCACCCACGCAAAACCTGCATTTTGAATATACGTTGGTGTGCCAGCGGCAATTTTCCCGAAAATCCAGCCGCTATCTTTCACCAAGGCGGTTGGCTCGCCTGCCAAAGCACCAAATACGCCAACGGTCATTACGAGCGGGATCAAAATCTGCATCGTCGTGACACCGAAGTTCCCCAAACCGGCATTCAGGCCTAAAGCAGTACCTTGTAAACGTTTTGGGAAAAATGTGCTGATATTGCTCATCGAGCTAGCAAAGTTGCCACCACCAACGCCAGACCACAATGCCATTAACTGAAATGTCCACAACGGCCACTCTGGGTGCTGCAACACAATCCCTGTACCAATCGCAGGACTCAGCAACATGGCTGTCGTCAAAAATACAGTATTTCTACCACCGGCAAGTCGAATAAAAAATGAAGAAGGTATCCGCATGGTTGCACCGGCCAACCCGGAAATTGCCGTTAACGAAAATAACTCCTCTTTACTGAACGGAAAGCCAAGGTTGCTCATTTGCACGGTGATGATGCCCCACATCAACCACACGGCAAACCCACACAAAAGTGCCGGGACAGAAATCCACAAATTGCGGTAAGCAATTTTTTTACCGGTAGATTCCCAAAATGCTTCGTTTTCAACATCCCATTTTTCTATATTGGTCGCCATGACGTGCTCTCCCTTTGTGTTGAATTAGTAGTTCACTACCGCTTGGCCAGACTGACGTGCCAAGTGACGCGCAACTTTTACAGGTTTCACTTCCGTCCAATACATCCAGATAAGTGACACCCAAACAATGCCAAACATCAACATAAAGGCTGAGGTTCGCACGCCGGTGTAGTCCAGCAACGCGCCAAACATAATTGGTAATAGAAATCCGCCTAGCCCGCCTGCCAAGCCAACTACGCCAGAAATCACGCCAATATTGTTTGGGTACTCATCGGAGATGTATTTGAAAACTGAGGCTTTACCAATGGCGAATGCAATGCCCATGGTGAACATCACTACCGTGAACGTGGTCGCGCCGAGACCAAGGTGAAAACTTTTTTCACCACTGACTGTTGTGATGGAAATTTCAGTTTGTGGGTAAGAAAGGAAAAATAAGCACAGGAGTGACACCCACAGCACCCACCAAGTCACGGTATGCGCGCCATATCTGTCTGAAAAATAGCCGCCAATCGCCCGCAAAACACCACCGGGGATGCTAAACGCGGCAGCCAACAATGCAGCCAGTTTCAAATCAAAGCCGTACTCGGCCACGTAGTATTTGGTCATCCACAATGCCAGTGCCACATAGCCACCAAACACAATTGAATAATATTGGCTGTATTTCCACACTTTAGGATCTTTTAACACGACAAGTTGCGCACGCATACTGACACTTGAACCAACTTTGTGAGCCGGGTCAGAGTAGGTAAACAGCCAAAATAAAATTGCCATCACCAACATCAACACTGCGTAAACTTGTGGCACCATGGTCCAGCCGTAGGCAATCACAATTAACGGCGCAACCAATTTGGTCACCGCCGCACCTGTATTACCAGCACCAAAAATCCCCATTGCCAAACCCTGACGGCTTTTTGGAAACCAGCGTGCGCAGTAAGCAATTCCTACTGTGAAAGAGCCACCAGCAATGCCGACAAATAAACCTGTGACCAAAAATTGCCAATACGCTGTACATTGGGAAATCAGGTAAATCGGGAGCACCGTAGAGAGCATCAGCACAAAAAATACTAGTCGACCGCCAAATTTGTCTGTCCACATACCAAGTGGTAAACGTATCAATGAACCTGTCAGTACGGGGGTGGCAATCAAAATGCCAAACTGTGTTTCGTTTAATTGAAGTGATTCTTTGATAGGAATGCCGATGACGGCAAACATCATCCAGATCATGAAGCACGTTGTGAACGCCAATGTGCTGGCAATCACCACTGACCAAGCTTTATATTGCTGTGTTGCCATCATGCACTCCTCTTACTGTTAATCGCAGTAAGAGAATATGCCTTAGGCACCAAGCCCACTATTCTCAAAAAGGATAGGTTTTGTATGCAGAAGAACTAGTTCTTTCGAACTACCTTATGGATTAGCCAAGAAAGTTAGAGTTATATGTTTTATATCAAAACCAAATAAGTAAATGACGTGTAGCGTTGCGTATCGACTATCGTTTACGGCACTACGCAAATAATGAATCTAAAGATCAGAGAAAAAATTTCAGGATTACTAATTCTTTATTTCTTTATCGCGTTAGTCGCCATTGGATCAACTTTGCTGGTATCTTGGAAGTTAGAGGGAGGTGCTGCCGCAATTAACGATGCGGGACGAGAAAGAATGCGCTCTTATCGTATTGCTTATTTACTTGAGCAATATAGTCAAAACCCCTCTTTTGACCTTAGAAAAAAAATTGAATCAGAAGTCGCTGACTTTAGCGACTCTTTGATTGAGCTTGATCTTGGAAACCCCAGTCGTCCATTACTTTTACCGAAGGATACAAAGGTAAAGCGTCAAATGAAAGAGTTAAGGGAGGTTTGGCGCTTTAAAATTTATCCTGATATTTTAACGATACTCAACGAAACAGATCCAACCAAACAAAAAAGTCTGTTAACTAACTATCGGTCATTAGTTGAAGCGTATGTTTTAAAAATAAATGAGTTAGTCTCAATGGTCGAGCTTAGCAATGCGCATGCCACAGGGCTGTTGCGTTTCTTGCAAGTCGCACTGGTGAGTCTGGCTTTGATTGGTACGATTCTGCTAATTTTTATGTTTTCTATAATGGTGGTGAACCCGATGTTGGTTTTAACAGAGGGAATTCAACGTATGACGAATGCGGATTTTAGCGTACGATTACCCGTTACTAGTCGAGATGAATTTGGCGATTTAGCAGCCGGATTTAACCGCATGGCAGGTGAACTTCAAGATTTGTATGCAACTTTAGAGCAAAGAGTGGCTGAAAAAACCAAGAGCATCGAAATTAAGAATCGTGAGCTTGCAGCTTTAGATAAAGAAATGGCAATCTCGCAAGAACGCAATTTACTTGCGCAAGAGTTGCATGACAGCATAGCCCAATCACTGGCGTTTTTAAATATTCAAGTGCAACTTCTGCAGGACGATTTACAACATGGCCACAAGGATGAAGCATTAAGAAGTCTTTCACAAATCCGTGAAGGAGTACAAGAAAGCTATGATGATGTCCGTGAGCTGTTGGTGCATTTCCGTACTCGTGTGGGTGTCGCAGACATTGAAACCGCGTTAAGCTGCGCGTTGGAAAAATTTGAAGAGCAAACCAAAATAAAAACATCTTTCAGGCACGAAGGCAAAGCCCCAGAGATGTCGCCAGAGCAAACCTTGCAAATTATGCATATCGTGCAAGAAGCACTTTCTAATATTCGCAAGCACTCCAAAGCTAGTTTAGTAAGGGTGGAGTTAAGATGCACAGCCAAAGGTGTGATCGATATTATTGATAATGGTATCGGTTTTGACTCCAATCGCGATGCGGGAACGAACCATGTCGGTTTGCGTATCATGCAAGAGCGCGCTAAGCGAATTGGCGCCGAACTTTCATTTTTTTCCACGCCAGATTCTGGCACACGCGTTTGCCTTGTCCTGCCAGTGCGTATCGAGCATGGTTTACCTTTATCCATATGAGTAAAATTCGCATATTAATGATTGATGATCACACGCTGTTTCGCAGTGGTATTCAATTACTGCTACAGCGCCAAGAAGACTGTGAGGTTGTTGGCGAAGCTGGGGATGGCCTATCTGGTGTGGAGCAGGCAAAACTACTACAACCAGATGTAATTTTGCTGGATTTACATATGCCAGGGGTAAGCGGCTTGGAAACAATAGACTTGTTGCGCGAACGCGTGCCAAATGCACAAATTGTGATGCTGACGGTCTCTGAAAATGCAGAAGATTTACTAATGGCATTGCAACTAGGCGCACGTGGTTATCTACTCAAAAATGTTGAAATAGACTTTTTAGTTGAAAGCATTCGCCGAGCAGCAAAGGGCGAATCAGTCATGCCAGTTCAGATGGCAAGTAAATTAGCCGACGCAATGCGTCAACCTGCCAAAGAACAAATCTCGGAGACAAGTCCAGACAAACTATCTCGTCGAGAGAAAGAAATCATTATTATGCTCGCTAAAGGTGCAAGTAACAAAGAGATTGCTCGCACTCTCAACGTAGCAGAATCGACAGTAAAAATTCACGTACAAGGTATATTGCGCAAACTTGATTTATCAAGCCGCGTGCAGGCGGCCGTTTATGCCGTAGAGCATGGGTTGGTTGCATATTAGGACTCATAGATCATCCTTGCTTTAACGCCACAAGTAAATCTAGCTGTTTAAATCCATACTGTTGACACGTATTCGCGTATAGAGCCGCGTCATCTATTCAACAAGTTGTTTTTTAGAGAACTACTTATAGTTTAATAGACCATTATGATTAGCGATTGTGATGTGCCTTCCACTCACTTCAATTAATCCGGCATTTTGCAACTTGAGAATGACGCGTGAAAAAGTTTCCGGTGTGATGTTAAGCATAGATGCAATTGTCACTTTATTCGCTGGAAGTTGGATATGGTCAGGTTCAGGCGACTCTGCACTGATTTGTAATAAGTAACCAATTAATCGTTGCGCACTATTTTGTAATGATATAGATTCAATATCATTCACCAATTGGCGATTACGTGCAGAAATACCGGCCAACATGCGACGAGCAACAGTAGTGTCGTTGTCAAGAATCTCAAAAACCGCATCTTTATTGACGAGTAAAACCTCAGAATCAATGGTGGCGTGCGCACTGACGGGAAATGATCGCTCCAAGAATAATACGGCTTCTCCAAAGCTTTGCCCCGGCTGAACCAAGCCGAGTATTTTCTCGTCCCCCTGTGGAGAAGTAACCCCCAATTTTATTTGCCCTTCGAGCAATATGTAAAAACCCTGTGCTTGATCTCCACGGTTAAATAACATTTCACCACGGTGATGTTTGAACAGCTTTGCACCGTTTGCAAGCTTCTCTATTTGCTCAGTTTGCAACTCAGAAAACATATAAAACCCTGCAAGCTTATGTTTAATCATTAGGTTGTAATTCATCACTTGCAACTCTCAATCAATAATTGTTTACTATTTTACTCAATTTTTAAAACTTGATTCGGGTCAAGGAGTAAGTTTTCCTAAATAGTTAAAGTGACAACCGTAGTTTTGTGATGAAAACATAATAAGGAGGATGAAAATATGAGCGCAACTTTTACTAAGTCGATGGCGCGCAATGTGTTTTACGGCGGAGGAGTTTTCTTTTTTCTACTGTTTCTTGCATTAACGTTCGACACAATGAAGGTGCTTCCCAAGCAAGATAACAGTCACAATCTCACCCCTGCCGTTGAGCATGGCAAAAAAATATGGGAGACCAACAATTGCATCGGTTGCCATACGTTATTGGGTGAAGGTGCTTATTTTGCCCCTGAGTTAGGAAATGTATATACCCGCCGAGGACCTGATTTCATTAAAGCTTGGATTAAAGGTCAACCAACCGGTGTACCTGGTCGCCGCCAAATGCCTCAGTTCAATTTAACCGAGCAAGAAATGGAAGATCTGGTGCAGTTTCTGAAATACTCATCGGAAATTAAAACCAATAATTGGCCACCAAACATTGAAGGCTAAATCCACCGTTTATTTTTAGGAGATTACAAAAATGAAATACACATCTCAAGCTGTGGCAAAACCTTACTTTATTGCTGCCATTGCCTTATTTTTAGGCCAAATTTTATTTGGTTTAATCATGGGGCTGCAATATGTAGTTGGGGATTTTCTGTTTCCAGCCATTCCATTCAACGTAGCACGCATGGTGCATACCAATTTACTGATTGTTTGGCTGTTATTCGGCTTTATGGGGGCTTCTTATTACTTAATTCCGGAAGAGTCAGAGACTGAGTTATTCAGCCCCAAACTAGCGATTGCAACATTTTGGATATTTTTGGTCGCTGGTGCACTAACCATTGTCGGGTACCTGATGGTGCCCTATGCTTCTTTGGCGAAGTGGACCGGTAATGATTTACTCAACACCATGGGGCGAGAGTTTCTTGAGCAGCCATTGCCGACAAAATTAGGCATTGTTGTTGTAGCGTTGTCTTGGATTTTTAATATCGTGATGACCGTTTTGAAAGGCCGTAAAACCTCTATCAGCTTAGTGTTGTCTTTGGGTATGTTGGGATTAGCCGTATTTTTCCTATTTTCTTTCTACAACCCAGCTAACTTGGTCAAAGACAAATTCTACTGGTGGTGGGTGGTTCACTTGTGGGTAGAAGGCGTTTGGGAGCTTATTCTTGGTGCAATGCTGGCCTTTGTGTTGATTAAGGTCACAGGGGTTGACCGTGAAGTGATTGAAAAATGGTTGTACGTGATTATTACCATGACCTTAGTCACCGGCATCATTGGCACTGGCCACCATTACTACTGGATTGGCACACCGGCCTACTGGCAATGGTGGGGTTCCATTTTCTCAGCGTTAGAACCGATTCCATTCTTTATGATGACTGTTTTTGCCTTCAACATGGTGAATAAACGCCGTCGTGAACACCCAAATAAAGCAGCTGTTTTATGGGCACTTGGTACTAGCGTGATGGCATTTTTAGGCGCGGGCTTGTGGGGCTTTTTGCATACGCTTGCACCGGTTAACTATTACGCACATGGTACCCAACTCACTGCAGCACATGGCCACTTAGCTTTCTTTGGTGCCTATGCACTTGTTGTGTTAACGATGATTTCATACACCATGCCGGTATTACGTGGTAGAGCAGCCAACTCAGAAAAATCACAAATCATGGAAATGTGGTCATTCTGGCTGATGACGATATCAATGTTCTTTATTGCTCTATTCTTAACCGGGGCAGGCATTGTGCAAATCTGGTTGCAACGTCTTTCCAATGCACCGATGAGCTTTATGTCAGTACAAGATCAACTGTCAATCTTTTACTGGGCTAGAGAGGCAGCCGGCGTTGTATTCTTGATCGGCCTGTTGCTATACATTGGTAGTTTCTTTGTAAAAGGAAACAATCATGCATACGAGTAATTAGCTTCACTAAAAAGAGAGGCTTGCCTCTCTTTTTTTAACACAACTGTTGCCAACTTTTAATAAAGACCTTTAGTCATTAAACACACAATAGTCAATAAACAATATTTTTACGGATATTATCATTGAACACGCACGCTTCAATATCGCAAGACTTAAATGCCAAAAAATCAGTCGCAGGGCTAGAGGATTTACCCGGTGACTTTGCCATTTGGATTTTTATTTTTGCAGAGATGTTGGCTTTTGGTGTGCTATTCGTCGCCTATGCATTTAGCCGTGCGCAAAATGTTGAGTTGTTTAATGCGTCACAATTAACGCTAGATCGCACCAGTGGTGCAATTAACACCCTTGCGCTGATCAGCAGTAGTTACTGTGTCATGCGCGCTGTTGCCGCAATCAAACAAAATTTGCACAAATCTTGCGCGCATTGGTTAACCGGCGCCCTTCTCTTAGGTGGCGTCTTTGTCACTATTAAATTAATCGAATTTGCTGAAAAATTTGAGGCGGGCATCACATTAAGCACCAATACTTTTTATATGTTTTATCTTGCGCTCACGTTTTTTCATTTTATGCATGTGCTCATGGGCATGGTGATTCTTGCCGTCATTATTTTAAAAGCCAGACAAGGCGGTTATAGCGCGCAAAATTACGTCGGAGTCGAAACAGGTGCTTCGTTCTGGCACATGGTAGATTTTTTATGGATTATTTTATTCCCCCTCATCTATATTATCCGCTGAGAGCATCATGCAAACATTCACAACATCTCGATTTAGCACATGGATTTTTTTAATCCTGATCGTACTGACTGCGATCACCTACACGTTTGGCGAAACCAATGTTGTCGGGGAATCAGCCATGCTGATGATTCTGCTGATTACCATGATCAAAAGCCAATTGGTGGCGCACTATTTTATGGGCCTGGCAAACTGCAAAAGAATTTGGCGAGCCATCATGTTTGGCTATTTTATAGTTGTTGGCGGATTGATAGCCCTCGCCTATTTAATGGGCATCAGCTAGCTTTTGCCTTAAAAAACATATTTGAATCAAGAAATACATTCGAACGGAAACAATATGCACAACATTCCTTACTATCAATCACAAGGTAACGAAATAGAGCTTTTTGAACGCGCATGGCGTAATCGATTGCCCATGCTCATCAAAGGCCCAACAGGTTGCGGAAAAACGCGCTTTGTTGCACATATGGCTGCGAAACTTAACCTACCACTGCATACAGTGGCCTGCCATGATGACCTCACCGCTGCCGATCTCGTCGGCCGACATCTGATTGTGGATGGGCAAACGGTTTGGAGCGATGGTCCGCTCACGCGCGCGGTGCGTGAAGGTGGTATTTGTTATTTAGATGAAGTGGTGGAAGCGCGCAAAGATACCACGGTGGTTTTACATCCTTTAGCGGATGATAGGCGCATATTACCAATTGACCGTACGGGAGAAATTCTGGCAGCACCACCTTCATTTATGTTGGTGGTTTCTTACAACCCTGGCTACCAGAATTTTTTAAAAGGCATGAAGCCTTCTACGCGCCAACGTTTTATTTCGTTAAGTTTTGATTTTCCATCACCGCCAAATGAAGAAGCCATCTTAATTGGTGAAACCAGCATTGATGCAATGTTGGCAAAACGTTTGGTCTCTATTGCCAATGCTTTTCGTGCCTTGCGTGATCATGATTTGGAGGAAGTAGCCAGCACGCGCCTACTAGTTTATGCGGCGACACTAATCAAGGATGGATGCGCACCAGTATTGGCGTGCCGTGCGGCATTGGTAGAAACATTAACAGATGACCCAGAAACTGCCATTGCGTTGCAAGAGATTATTGATGCCACCTTTGGCGTTTAAATACTTGCGTTGAGTGAGCGTAAATCATGGAAGAATATGTCGGTGAATTATGGCATAAGCTAGTCACGCGGGTTGCCAATCAATATCATTTGGAAGCAGAGGTTTCCTTTGCTGAAATCAATAAATCAGCCGCAATTCTTTATCGCGCTTTAGGGGGGGATTCCGGCTTAGGGATTTCGGCAGCACCACCGACCAGACATGGCGCTAGGCGTAACTGGAAAGAACGGTTATCTAGTAGCGGTGATCGTATCTCCCTTTCTTGGCGCGATGGTGAAACCTTACGCTTGCCAGAAAAAATCGGCCTGTTTTCGGATAAAAACCTCAACCGTGATTTATACCTCTGGTTGATTGCTCTTTCAGCCACCAGCGTGGATGAGAACTTGCCTTGGATTCTTCACAATCAAGCGGCAACCCTTAAAGTATTGGCACGTTTCGCTGGTTGGCAAACAAGATATGCGCGATTAGTTGAAGCTTATATTTTGCTGCGCCCTTCGCCTGAAAAACTGCCAGATGATGAGGCTGCGCAAGAGGTGGCTATCCGCCATGCATTACGGCAGCCGGGAAGCATTCAATCATTACCTACAGCAAAAAAACCATTTTCGCCTATTCTCATGTGGACGCACCCTAACCCACCGGCTAGCCAATCACAGCAGTTCAACGCTGGTGATGGTGCGCCAGAAAGAGAGCAGTCAGAAATTAAAGATACTGCACAAAGCCGAAAAAAGCACACTGCAGAACGTGCCGATATGCCGGATGGCAAAGATGGTTTTCTGATGATGTTCCGGGCAGAAAGCCTATTTTCCTGGACAGAATATATCCACGTGAATCGCCCTCAGGATGAAGAGGACGATACGGAAAGCGCCAAACTGGCTGCTGAAGATATGGACGTGATGACGGTTGCAAGAGATGGAGAAATCAGCAAAGCAACACTACGATTTGATCTGGATCTTCCTTCTGCAAGTGAAGATGCTACGCCGCTGGGGGATGGCATCTCACTGCCTGAATGGGATTACAAAAAACAGATATTGCAAGCCGATTACTGTCGCCTGCAAGAACTCATCACCCCCAATATGGAGCCTTGTGAACTGCCTGACCAGTTGAAGTACACGGCACGACGCTTGCGTAGCCAATTTCAAGCACTGGCGCCAACAAGAATTTGGCTCAAAGGACAGCAAGATGGCTCTGAAATTGATATGGATGCGTGGGTCAGGCTGCAGGCTGATCTCTTAAGCGGGATGCATGGTGATGGTCGAGGTATGTATCAATCGCAAGTAAACCATCAACGAGACCTAGCTTGCCTTTTATTGGCAGATTTATCGTTATCTACCGACGCTTATGCCTCCGACCAAGCACGCGTGATTGATGTGATTCGTGACAGCTTATTTTTATTTGCTGAAGCACTTTCAGCCACCGGAGATGCTTTTGCCATGTATGGATTTTCATCGTTAAAGCGCGGCAATGTACGCTTTCATCGACTAAAAAGTTTTGCGGAAAATTATGACGCCTTGGTCAAAGGCCGTATCAAAGCGATCAAACCCGGCTACTACACACGGATGGGCGCAGCCATACGATATTCCAGCACCTTGTTAGCGAAGCAAGCGCAAAGACAACGCTTATTGCTTATTTTGACAGATGGAAAACCCAATGATTTGGATCACTATGAAGGACGCTATGGGATAGAAGATACGCGCATGGCGGTTATGGAAGCGCGCAAATTAGGATTACGCCCGTTCTGCGTGACTATAGACAACGAAGCCAACGATTACCTCCCCCATTTGTTTGGGGCTGGCGCTTATGCGGTAATTAGAAAAGCAGAAGACTTACCCAAAGAGTTACCCATTCTTTACGCACAAATGACAAGCTAGGTTGTTTATTTTTTACAAATGATTCAAGGAGATGGAATATTTTTATAAATTGATCAAAGTCAAGGTAATGACTTCTCTATGGATGCTACGCTGACCCCGTGATGTGACACTTTGTCGCATCCCAACAATGGGACGCTTTAAAAAATCTTAAGAGGAGATTGCTGTGAGTAGATTCAAAACAAAAGTCATCGTAACCATTGTAAGTACGGCGTTAGCGCTTATTTCATGTGCGCAAGTAAATCAAAAATCCGCGGCCTCAAATCAGGCGACTAACGCTAGCACAAAAAAAGAACTACCGATTGAGAAAGCCATACTGACGCAAGCGCCCAATGTTCCACCATCAATCACGCGCAAATTTGCCGCCAAAGTCGTCGTCAACATGGAAACACAAGAAAAAGTCATGCGCATGGCTGATGGTGTTGACTATATGTTCTGGACATTTGGTGGCCAAGTACCCGGGCAATTTATTCGTGTGCGCGAAGGCGATGAGATTGAATTTAACTTATCTAACAGCCCTGACTCTAAAATGCCGCACAATATTGACCTGCATGCCGTGACAGGTCCCGGTGGCGGCGCTGCCGCTTCATTCACTGCACCGGGCCACACTTCAAAATTCAGTTTCAAAGCGCTTAATCCGGGTCTGTATGTTTATCATTGCGCCACAGCACCTGTTGGGATGCACATTGGCAACGGCATGTATGGCTTAATTTTTGTCGAACCCAAAGAGGGACTACCGAGAGTTGACCGTGAATACTACGTGATGCAAGGAGATTTTTATACCAAAGGTGCTTACGGTGAAGCTGGTCTGCAGCCATTTGATATGGAAAAGGCAATTAAGGAGCAACCAGATTACGTCGTCTTTAACGGGTCAGTTGGCGCACTTAATGGCGACAAAGCGATCACCGCAAAAGTTGGCGAAACGGTACGTTTATTCGTTGGTAATGGTGGCCCCAATATGGTTTCTTCCTTCCATGTGATTGGTGAAATTTTTGATAAAGTTTATGTAGAAGGTGGCAATTTACAGAACCAAAATATCCAAACAACACTGATTCCGGCCGGTGGTTCCGCGATCACTGACTTTAAAGTAGATGTACCCGGCACATTTATCATCGTTGACCATTCAATTTTTAGAGCCTTCAATAAAGGCGCGCTTGGCATGCTCAAAGTAACAGGCCCTGAGGATAAAATTATCTACTCCGGCAAACAGGCTGATACCGTCTATCTGCCAGAAGGTTCTGCATCGCAATCTATAGGTAGTCCAGTCAGTTCGCAGGCGGCTAAAACGCTCACCAAAGAAGAGCAAATTACCCTTGGTAAAAATGTATTTGAATCTAATTGTTTGGCATGTCATCAGGCAAATGGCGAAGGCATTCCAAACGCGTTCCCGCCACTTGCTGATTCAGACTTTTTAAATGCTGATCATGATCGCGCAATCGACATTATTCTGCACGGCCGCTCAGGTCCGATTACCGTGAATGGCAAAACCTATGACAGCGTCATGCCTGCGATTGCTCTGAATAATGAACAGGTTGCCAATGTCCTAACTTATGTGCTTAACAGTTTTGGTAACAAAGGTGGGCAAGTCACGCCAGCACAGGTGGAAACACGCAGAAAAGCTGCACCTAAGCCTGCGGAACCAAGTGATATCCATGGTTAATCGGAAGTAGTCATGATGTTACGCTACTATCTTGCCTTACTCGTGTTGTTTTCTAATAGCACCTGGGGGCAAGATAGTATGTCTTTGATTACCGAAGGCGAATATCGTCCGCTTTACCTCAGTGCAGATAGCCCTTTGATGAAAGTCTCTGCATTTCTCTTGGATAAAAAACCCGTCACTAATCGAGATTTTTATCAATTTTTATCAACAAATATTCAATGGCAACGAGATATGGTTCCCCTGCTATTTGCTGAAAATAGCTATCTGAGTCATTGGCAAAAAATTGACGACCAATACACGCCTAAATCAGAAGACCTAGAAAAACCAGTTGTGTTTGTTTCTTGGTACGCCGCGCAGGCCTACTGCGCATCACAACAAAAACGCTTAGTGACAGTGGCAGAGTGGGAGTATGCCGCCCAAGCTTCCACGCAATTAAAAAATGGCAGCCAAGACAAACTGTTCTATCAAAAAATATTGGATTGGTACGCCAAGGCAGCTTACAGCACACCGCCGAATGTTGGCGAAGACGAACCGAATTATTGGGGCGTTCACAATCTACATGGTGCAATTTGGGAATGGACTGACGACTTTAATTCTGAGCTTATTTCCGGCGAATCGCGTGGTGACAGCAGCATTAATCAAGAACTCTATTGCGCAACCGGCAGCGCCGGTGCGGTAGATCCGAGCAACTATGCGGCCTTCATGAGATACGCGTTTCGTTCGAGTTTGAATGCAAAATTTACCATCGGTAGCTTAGGGTTTAGATGTGCGCAGGACGGTAAAAATAAGGAGTAAGTATGAAGGTAATCATCGTAGGAGTTTTGCTGAGTTTTTGCTGCTACGTCTTTGCGGAAAACACTTTACCAAGCGACGCTATTTATCAAGTTGGCGGAAACTGGCAAACACAAGAAGATAAAACGATCCGACTTGAAAATTTATCCGGAAAACCGCAAGTCGTTGCACTAATTTTTACAGGTTGTTCAACCGCCTGCCCTATCATCGTGGAAAGCATGAAGCGCATTGAGAAAAAAGTACCGGTGAATAAGCGAGATAAAATTGGATTTGTCTTGGTGACACTGACCCCAGACACGGATACCCCTAAATCACTCAGCGCTTTTGCTGAGAAAAAAAACCTTAATAGTCACTGGACACTTTTGCGCGGCACCAACGAGACTGTTCGGGCGCTAGCTAATGCATTAAATGGTCGATACAAAATGGCTGCCGATGGTGATGTTATTCACTCAAACACCGTGACGCTGTTAAACAGCCAAGGCCAAATCAGCTTACAAGCACCCGGCACGCTGAATGGCATTCAACCTATGTTAGAGAAGATTGAAAGTGACATAAAAAATGGTAGCCTGTAGGTAAATTTCGATGCTTACTTTTTTCAATGACTCATAATGAAACAACATTGCATACATGAGCGACACTAATTTAGATCATCAAAAAACGGTTACCGAAGACGCTATACGCGCCATTTTATCTGGCGTTTTAGATCCTGAAGTGGGCGAGAATATTGTCGATCTTGGTTTAATTTACGGGGTCGATATCCAAGAGCATCAGGTTAAAATAAATTTAACCATGACCTCTGCTGCATGCCCAATGGGGGAAATGCTTTTAGAGAATATTCACGATGCACTTGTTCGTGACCTGCCGCCGACATATGACTTTGAAATGCACTTGGTTTGGGAACCCCCTTGGGAGCCAGAAATGATGTCAGCCGCCGCCAAGCAACGTTTGGGCTGGCATTAATTTTTTCAAAGGCCGAGATATTTTTTGCGATATAGAGTCTTCATTATTTTTTTGGCGATCGCTGGCTTAGTCATCGGCATCACCGGTGGATTGCAACGACTTGGTTGGGTCTTACCCTTCCCTACCAGTCATGCCGTTGTTTTTCATGGTCCACTGATGATATGCGTATTTCTTGGTACGGTCATTTCTTTGGAGCGCGCCGTCGCCATTGGTAAAACTTGGCCATATTTAGCGCCATTGACTGTCGGGCTAAGCGGCTTAATGCTGTTTTCAGGAATACCCTCTTTTGCGATTTGGATGCTAATGATCGCAAGTGTCATGTATGCGATCGCGATGGTTCATCTATTTCTTCGCCAACGCGCCTCACATATCATCGTCCTGTTGCTTGGAGGATTTTCTTGGATAGTTGGCAACACTATTTGGTTGCTAGACTTACCCATCCATTTTGCGGTGCTGTGGTGGATGAATTTTTTGCTGCTGACCATTGCAGGGGAAAGGCTAGAACTCACACGCTTTTTACCAGCATCACGTTTGAGTAAAGTCCTATTTTTTTGGATTACCTTCCTGTTATTTATTAGTGCCTGCATTCCAATCCTAACGACCAATGGAGTTAATTTTGTTCTTTTTTCATTTGCATTAGCGGCGCTTGCCATGTGGCTACTCTGGTATGACATCGCGCGCAAAACCGTTAAACAACAAGGCGTAACACGCTACATTGCCATTTGCCTACTGTCAGGCTATTGCTGGCTGTTAGTTGCTGCGTTGATCGGACTAAGCGCCACCCCACTAACATCAGGCGGCTGCTACGATGCGTTTTTACACGCTGTGTTTATAGGTTTTGTATTTTCTATGATTTTTGGACATGCGGTCATCATTTTTCCCGCCATCCTAAAAATTAAAATGCGCTACAACAAAATGCTATATCTCGCGCTATTTGTCCTTCATAGCTCCCTGCTTGTTAGGGTCGCAGGAGACCTACTCCAGATCTACTCCTATAAAAAAATCAGCGGTATGTTGACGGTTTTCGCCTTAATTATTTTCTTTATCACTAATGTAATTGCAACACTACGCCGCAATTCAAACTTGCCTCCTTAGCGAGGTTCACTTTCAGTGATTACCGTAGCAAATCTTTTCTATCTGTTGACTAATATCAATGGAAAATATGTTGTGAAATGTTTGAATGTCGCTCTAAGGATTTGTCTAGCGATCACCTAGTCCAAATCAAAATTTAGACAACTACATGCACCTCAATTGAAGGAGCAACATGTCACCACAGTCAATTTCACAAACGTTAGCGAGCTTCTTTTTGTTTAGAGAACTCAACTTTGACCAAATTGAGAAAATCGCGGCAGAGTCACGTATGATTGATTTTCCCAAAGGGGAAACCGTTTTTAATCGAGGGGATCCGGCATTAGGTTTATATATCTTGCTTGATGGTCAATTAAAGCTCGGCTTAACCTCTCCCCAAGGCATAGAAAAAATTATCAGCATCATTACCCCCGGAGAAAGTTTTGGAGAAGCCATTTTATATTTGGAACGCCAATTCCCTGTGTATGCAAAAGCCATACAAGACTCGCAAGTGTTACTCGTTCCAAAAAGTTTGATCTTTGCCATGCTTGATAGCGACCCGCATTACGCTCGAAAAATGCTCGCCGGACTATCCATCAGAATGCATCAACTGATTCAAGACATAGAAATGCTTTCATTACAGTCATCAACCCAGCGGTTTATCGGTTATTTATTACAAATCAGCGCCCAAGCTGAAGATGCCACCAAAATCAGGCTCCCTACCAATAAAGCCACTATCGCCTCCTTATTAAATTTAACACCGGAAACGTTATCGCGAGTGCTCACTAAACTTCAGCATCTTGAGCTGATTGAGAAGGGTGGCAAAGATATAACGATCATCGATGTAAAAAAACTTAGGAGCTATGATTTAACCATCTAGTTTTTACCAATATGCAATCCAATCAAGAAAATAATGCTTTACGATTAAAAATTGGCCTCGCTGAAATGCTTAAAGGCGGTGTCATTATGGATGTGACCGACGCACGCCAAGCAGAAATTGCGCAGCGCGCAGGGGCCGTCGCAGTCATGGCTCTAGAAAGAGTCCCAGCACAAATTCGCAGTGAAGGTGGTGTCGCTCGTATGGCCTCCCCGCAAAAAATCCGTGAAATCATGTCGGCTGTCACTATACCAGTCATGGCGAAATGCCGAATTGGTCACTTTGCTGAGGCGCAAATTCTGCAAGCGTTGGGCGTGGATTATGTAGATGAGTCCGAGGTGCTAACCCCCGCCGACGAAGAGTACCATGTCGATAAAAATGCATTCCAGGTGCCGTTTGTTTGCGGCGCACAAAATTTGGGGGAAGCACTCAGGCGCATTAACGAAGGTGCCGCCATGATACGCACAAAGGGCGAAGCTGGCACCGGAGATGTGATTCATGCGGTGAAACATATGCGTAGCATCAATCGTGAGATTCGCACCCTAACGCAACTACAAGCAGAAGAACTTTATACGCAAGCTAAGAATTTACAAGCGCCATACGAGCTGGTTCACCTAGTCGCCAAAACCGGCAAACTACCGGTACCAAATTTTTCTGCCGGCGGCATCGCCACGCCTGCTGACGCTGCATTGGTACGCCAACTTGGCGCGGAATCCGTGTTTGTCGGTTCAGGTATTTTTATGAATGATGCAACAACATTTTGTTCTGATGCCGAAGCTGAATCTCGCGCCAAAGCCATTGTACGCGCCACGGTTTATTTTGAAGATCCTAACATTCTGCTAGAAACTGCAGCTGAATTACTCGGCGCCATGAAAGGTCTGGCCGTTTCTCAACTCGCACCCACTGACTTACTACAAAAACGTGGCGCATCATGATCGCCAATTTAACTGTTGGCGTATTAGCATTACAAGGAAGCTTTGAGGCACACCAGCAATCCTTAGAGCAACTTGTTATCAATGTTAGATTGATTCGCCACGCCGAAGATTTAAGCACAATTGATGCGTTGATTATCCCAGGTGGTGAATCCACAACGCTGCTGGAATTACTTGAGCGAGATGGTTTTTTCTGGGAAAAATTACAACAATTTACCCATAAAAAACCATGTTTGGGGACGTGTGCAGGCGCAATATTACTGTCTTCAGCAGTGGAAAATCCTACCCAGAATTGCCTTGGCGCATTGGAGATGACCGTTAAACGAAACGCGTATGGCCGACAATTACAAAGCGCAATTCAAGTGGTGAAATGTGAGTTTGACAATAGCCTGCTTGAACTTGTATTTATTCGCGCGCCGCAAATCGTCAAAACCGGCACCAACATTCAAGTGCTGGCTGAATATAACGGGGAGCCCGTGTGGGTAAAACAAGGAAAAACTATGGCAACCACTTTTCACCCGGAGCTCACTTCAGACTTAAAGGTTTATACAAAATGGTTAGAAAATATTTGCCACGACACAAATTGAAATCACTTTAGCGTGAGGATTTAAATCCTAAATACAGCCACCACAACTTCCACAACGCCAATCCTGTGCATTCACTGCGCGATAAAACCAGCGAAAATGGTCTTCATCGATTGGAATATTGTTTTGAATAAACACTTCTGCAAGCCAAGCACTTTTGGTAATAATCCAATCATCCTCATGCAAGCCCTCCGCAAAAACATCGTCATCCGGATAAATGTAGCTGTAAATACCATAAGTCCCCATGTCTTTTTGCTTGTCAGCCGCAGCCAATGTGAGGGGTTCTTCTAGATAGGTGATTTCCCAGCGACCAAGACAAAGATTACTACCTTTGATCGTCCAGCGTGCGGTAAATGGGTTGTGATGGCACATCAAAATAATAGACGATTATTTAAAATAAATTTACATGAAAGACCACATCGTTACCTTGCGTTCGGTCAATTTAGTACGATGCCCTTAATAAGTCGTCGTCTTCCACCCATTCGTAGCCTGGAATCTGGTAGTAAAACCCATTGAAACTAGGCACGTCTCCCAATAGTGACTGCACGATTGAAGCCGCTTGCTTGCCTGATACTTTGCCTTGCATTAATGCGTGCGCGGTCTCGATAACAGTGTTTGTATGTAAGTGATGTGGCGAGATACGAAAATGATGAACGCCCATCTCTATCAGCTCTGGAATTTGCGGTAGCAGATTCAAATAATTGTAAGACAGCGTTTGGATGCCGTTGATACTCAGAAATCGTTGCCCAGAAAGCGTTTCTAACGGCATTCCATCAGCATCATTTTCACACACGTATTGGCAATTATCTTTCACTCGACCATATGAACGCGCGTGATAACATCGTGCCGATAGCGCAAGCCCCACACGCCCGTAAACTTGCACTTCAAGGCCAACTCCGAGTATTTTGGCCGCTTTCCCCAAAATATCCATAGATTTACGAGGGAGCTCAGCGGGAAGCGTGACATGAAAAGCCCCGTTCGCGGCCAAATGCCTGAGTGTTTCCTCGTTATAAACATTGCAGTATTGTCCAACACGATGTGGTCGTCCACGCAAGCGATAAAGCGCCGATGCATCATTGGCCTCAATATCATCGTGCTCTCCGTTACAAAGCTCATCAGTCATTTTTCTCTCGCGTGGAATCATGACTTCAGCCAATGTAGAAAACACTACTTTTTTCCCCGCGCGCGTTAAGCGCTCGGAAATTTCACCATAATACGGCTCCAGAAAAGGCGCGCGCTTTGAGCAGATTACTTCCCCTATATACACAGTACTCACGGGGGATTCATCGGCAATTTTGAAATAAAAATCTCGTTTCATTTCGGCAGGCCAGTGAAACAATATTGGCCCCAGCGTTAAGTTTCCCAGTGTATGCATATCACCTCCACCGCTTGGTTTCATAGGCACCCAATGTTTGTTTATGCCCTTCGGTGAGCGATAACAGGTGATCCATATTGACGGTTCCGCCATCCAGCACAGTATCAATCGCTCTTCGCCAGGAGGAGACAACATTCTGGATATACGCCTTTGATCGCTGACGTCCTTCTATCTTGAAAGCATCAACGCCAGCAGCCATTAATTCCGGGAGAAGCGCGGCGAGATTAAGACTCAAAGGCTCTTCAAACGCATAATAGGAATCCTCTCGATGTGCGACGTTGTAACGGCCTTTGCATATGGTTGGATACCCCGGATTTTGAGCGCAAGAAAAGCAATCAATCGTGAATCCGTTGAGTTCGGTATTAAGGTTGTGATTAGCGTCCATCTTATAACTCACAAAATTCGCAGGAGAACAAACACCGTCCATATTGGTGGATAATCCAGTCGCATAATTAGTTAAACTGCAACGCCCTTCTGCCATGAGGCCATGGTTGCCAAAAATAAAACATTCAATTTCACAGGAAATTTCTTGCTTCAATGCTTTAATTTCTGCGATGGTTAAAATACGTGGCAACACAACACGTTTTACGTCGAATTCCTCGCAGTAAAATTTAATCGCTTCTATGGACGGCGCCCCAGCCTGCACCGAAAGATGCAGACGCATATCGGGATATTTATTTTTTGCAAAACTTGCAACCCCAATATCTGCAACAATAATCGCATCAGCATTGAGTTGATGCGCTAAATCCACTGCATCAGCCCAAAGTGAAAATTGACCGGCTGGTGGAAACGTATTAAGGGCGACTAATACTTGTGTGCCATGTTCATGTGCGTAAGTTATTGAGGCCTCGAGTTCGCTAGGGGTGAAATTTAAGCCAGGGAAATTGCGGGCATTTGTGGCATTTTGGAACCCACAATACACCGCATCTGCACCAGCATCGACTGCAACGCGTAAAGATGCTGGCGTTCCTGCCGGGCAGATAAGTTCCGGTTTATGCTGGCCGTTCATTGAAATCAGCGACCTTTCTGACTACCGCTAAAAAATGCAAACCGAATAACCCAAAATAAGAAGCCACTTCATCTGCCACGCTACCATCTATATCATCAAGCGCATTGCGCAATCTAACAATAGCTTCTGTATCCCCCGAAATTTGTAACTCTCGGGTAAAAAAAAGTGCATCCCCATCAACACGGCCGTCTATCATTCCTAATAGGGTGAGAAACGATCCGGAAATTTTGGCATCGACCTTAACGTCATTTTTTTTACGTTGGGCGCGCAAATAAGGTTTAATCGGGTTTGGCTGTAAGATTAAATCAAACGATAAGTTTGTAATTTCTATCAGAAAGGTCTTATGTTGATGCCCTTGCAGCCGATTAAAGATTGCAGGATTTTTTTGCGTTATTTTTGCAATTGCTCGACGCATAAAGTAGTTGATCACAGGCAAAGGTACTGGCCGAGCAAACTTTTGAAGTAACTCGGCTTTACTTGCAAACGCATTGGTGAGAGATTCATTCAAAGCAGATGATCTAGACATGCTGATGACTATATCGTCATCAAGCGTTAGAGTCGTTGATTTTGGTCAATTTACGCTAGGCGAATTTTTAGCATTTAAAATTGACACAATCAAATCAACTAACTAGATAACTGTTTATTAATTTTCCGCACCAACTTTGGACCAGATGCCACTAACCCACTGTAAATCTGCAATAGCGAAGCGCCAGCATCTAATCTTTCTTTCGCCTCTTGCGCAGTACAAATGCCTCCGACTGAAATAATTGGCATTTGCCCATTTAAATAATTGGCAACTTGCGCCAAACATGCCGTTGACCCGCTCAGTACAATACCGTCGAACCCATATTCCAGCACGTCATTGATAAGCACTCGAGTATTACCTCTAACCTGATCTATTTTTACCGCAATCGGTATTCTCTTGCCATTGGTAACGCTTAGCGCTTCTTGGACTCGCTTAATTGCATGAAATATTTCCCGCAATACCTTTGTATTTTCTGGCAGATGCAAATCAGGCCCTGCACGTGGCCCCAAATTTAAAGTGACATAGTCTGCAACATGTTGCACACCTAAAAAGCACTTGAGGTAATCATGTGCCATCGCCGCAGGTGGTGTCGCTCGATTCATGCTGATGCTCACCCCGAGTGGGATTGGATGAGGCAAACGATAACGCGATATATTAAGAGAAACCGCATGCAACCCAACGCTTCTTTCAGCCTCGGGAAGTGGGGTCACCGAGCCGATCTCAGCAAAGCCAAAACCAATAAGCGGTAATGACATAAAGTGTTTTCCATGTTTGTCAAAACCAGCCGCCAACCCGAGCGGTGATGGGAACACAAGCCCCATGACATGACGTGCTAATAATGGGGATGGTTGCGCTGAACTGACCTTCCCAGCAACATTCACAGCTACGGCCGCTAATTGCCGAGCATGCACTGCGCCTAGACTCCCAATCGCTTTGGCAAGAAATTCATATATCACCTTTGATACTCCTGCGAAAATTGGTGCATAAAGTCTATCAACGTCGTCACGCCTTTTTCAGGCATCGCGTTGTAAAGGCTGGCGCGCACGCCACCCAATGCCGAATGACCACCGAGGTTCACCAACCCATGCTCTGCTGCACGTTTTATGAATAATGGCGTCAGTGTGCTATTTTTTAGCGTATAACAGACATTGACATGCGAGCGGCTATCCGGCAAAACATGGCAACTATAAAACCCGTTACTTTCGTCAATAGCCCGATACAGTTGGCTACTACGCGCAAGCGCATTTCGTGCCATCGCCTGAAGGCCGCCTTGTGCCTCTATCCAACGGAAGATCATTTCTGCCAGATAAATGGCAAAAGTGACTGGCGTATTGATCAATGAATTTGCTTCGCTCTGCGCTTTGTAATGCAATACGTGTGGCGTGATATGGCTGGCGCGATCAAGCAAATCATCCCGAATAATTACCACCGTAAACCCAGCCGAACCAATATTTTTTTGTGAACTGGCATAAATCATGCCGTAACGCGCCACATCTATCGGACGAGTAAGAAAATCCGAAGTCATATCCACCACAAGTGGCACATTTCCGCTCTCTGGCATAGAGTGAAACTGGTTGCCATTCGCGGTTTCGTTACTGGTGTAATGACAATAAGCCGCTTTAGCATTGAGTTGCAATTCATCCTGCAGCGGTATCCGGATGAATCCATTTTCACGACTACTTGCCGCAATGTTCACACGGCAATAGCGCAGCCCTTCGGCTATTGCCCGACATGACCAATGGCCGGTTTCTATATAATCAGCGCACGTCTGGTTACCCAATAAATTTAAAGGCGCCAGCGAAAACTGCGCAGAAGCACCACCGTGCATCAATAAAATCTGATAGTGGGTGGGGATATTGAGCAAGCTACGCAAGCGCATCTTTGCTTGATGCAAAATTTCTTTAAAATCCTTGCCTGTGAAGGGCATTTCCAAGATTGAGCATCCGTGACCATTCCAGTTTGTGAACTCTTCTTTGGCCTGCTGCAAAACCTCACTCGGCATCACGCCAGGACCAGAAGCAAAGTTAAAAATCCTCTTCATCAACTCAAACAAATAGTACGGTGCCGTGCGAGCTTGCTGCCATGAAGAACAACAAAGGAACAGACAACATAGTGTTCACACGGGAAGAAAGATGCGTCACGCGCGCGCAATCAATACGCTCGTTTATGGTTGCTGGCACAAAGCCCAATACCTTTTTCTGATGCGGCCATAGCACTAGCCAAAGATTGGCTAACATCAGTGTGCCAATCCAAAACCCCATTCCGATGACTGCAAAATACCCCTGAAGCGTTACCGCATCCCATAACCAACCACGTTGCCACAGTATCGCTACGCCGCTAAGCCAAACAACAAGTGATGCGTATCGAAATGTGCCATGCTCACGCCCTAGACGAGCTTTAAAATCACCACTTTCTTCACCCTGCAAATCTGATCGTTTTAATGGCTTAAAGCTCGGGCGCTGAATAGCATTTGCATAGTTATGCCCAACCCAAACCAGCGCGCCAATAAAATGCGCCCAACGCAACGTGAGGTCAAACACCTGATCCATCTCTAACCTCCGCCAACAACAAGTGCTCGTACAACAAAATAAAGCAACACCGTTAATATTAAGCCGCAAATAACGGCGCCAACGGCATGGTCAAATGGCATCTTCATGTGATGGTCACCTTGGTTTCGCCACCTGCAAGTCGCATAATAAGCGGCTTCGTATCATGTGTTTGATGGCTACGATTAATTGCCATCTCAATCACATGATGATGGGGTGATTTGGCGCAAGCAGGATCGGTATTGGCAGCATCCCCTGTCAGCAAGAAAGCCTGACAGCGACATCCACCGTAATCTTTTTCCTTCTCATCACAAGATCTACATGGCTCGGCCATCCATGTATCTCCTCGAAATTTTTGAAAAAGTGGCGAGTCATCCCACAACCACTGAAGGCTATGTTCTCGAACGGTTGGAAACTCCAATCCTTCGATCACACGCACCTCTTGACACGGCAAAGCTGCACCATCTGGTGCAATGGTGAGATGTATGGCTCCCCAACCGTTCATACAGGCTTTGGGGCGCGTCTCAAAATAGTCTGGGATAACGAAATAAATCGTCATTTTTCCACCCAAGCGCTCCCTCGCACGATTCACCGCGGCCTCAGCTTTTGCTATTTGCGCGCGCGTCGGCAATAACTCATCTCTGTTTAAAAGCGCCCAGTTGTAGTATTGAATATTGGCGAACTCTAAGTAATCCACTCCGATAGACTCTGCCAAAGCCAATATTTCCTCTACCTGATCAATGTTCTGGCGGAATACCGGCACATTGAGCACCATCGGGAAGCCTTCTGACTTAATCAAACGAGCTACATCTACCTTTAAATCATGCACGCGCGCGCCAACCAATTTGTCTGTGAGTTTGCGCTCAGCCGACTGTAAACTAAGCTGTATTTGTTTTAAGCCAGCTTTTTTTAGCTTTCTTAACCGCTCAGGCGTCAGCCCAACACCAGAGGTAATCAGGTTTGTGTAATACCCAAGGCGCTCGGCTTCTTCCACAAGTTCCTCGATATCGTCGCGTAACATCGGCTCACCACCGGAAAAACCAAGTTGCAATGCCCCCAACTCCCTTCCTTCACGCAACACACGTTTCCACTCTTCAGTAGAAAGCTCCTTGTCTGCATACGTATCGAAATCTAACGGGTTGTTGCACCAGACACATTTTAATGGGCAGCGATAGGTAAGTTCCAACACCAGCCACATTGGCTTACCTTGTCCGTCAAGGCTAACGACTTGCGATCCATCCTTTGGCATAAGCGGTCTCCAAAAAATTATTAATACCAGAATGAAGTTCTGCTTCACTGACATCCGTAAACAGCAACTTCAAATGATCGATAATGGACTCAACTGTCATTTCCCCATTACAACATTTAAGAATTTCAGCAGCGCTGTCATTCAGTTTGATCACACCTTCCGGGTAAAGTAAAACATGTGCATCTTGCGTTTTTTCCCATCGCAAAAGAAACATCGGATTCAGTTTTGGCGTTGCAATAAGTTGTGGTGAACTTTTGTCAGACATAAAAAATTCCTATTTTTTATGGCGCAGCCTTAGCTGCGCCATCGCACTTAACGAACGTAAACGTACGCAGTTACTTCAAAGCCCAGACGAACATCACAAAATGCTGGTTCTGACCATTTCATTTCAATCTCCTTATTTAACGTTAAAAATGGCTGTTTACTAGCGCAAACCTAGCAAAACAGGCATCTGATTTACTTCAAAATGCCTGCATACTATGCGCTTGACGGTCAACTTAGAGGTCAGATGTATACTGAAAAACGGAACAAGAAATTGATGAAATAAGCATCAGGAAAACCATGTTTTTTGTGGTGAAAGAAGAAATTTGACCGCAATCAATGACACCTATTCACTATAAGGGTATTGCACACCAAACTTAGTGAGTGATTTGTGCAAATATCTATTTCATTGTCAGCAACGCCTTGATGTGAGTTAGGTCTAGTTTTATGTAAGGGCAAGTTGAATCGCCACCAATTTTTTAGTCGCATAACATTATTTGTAGTGTTCCTAGTGAATGTCGGCTTTGTCCCCAATTTACGCGTTTAAATGAATATCAATATGCTATTTCTTGGCTGTTTTACATCTGACAATTTTTAATAACCACCTCCCAAAAGGTCAACTAATAGTAGCTTGCTTTTACAAGGACATACAAAAAGTATTTTTAGCCTAATTGGCTTTTCATATCGACTTTTGAATAGATTCTCACTCTTCTGGAACGAACTGAAATAAGTCATCCACTTCGCAGTTAAAAAATATACATAATTTATTTAATGTATCCAAATCAACACGGGTAGCATTTTCATCGTATAAAAGAGTAATTGTGTTTCGATGAACATCTATTGCTCTAGCCACATCAGCAACCTTCAACTTTCTCTCCCCCATCAATCGGGATAAATGACATTTAATCATGTAGAACTCTCTTTTTTCATCCTAAATGAAAATAGTTGTTGCAAAGTGAAATATTTTCACTTAAAATGTCACTTAGAATGAAATTTATTTATATTGAAAGATAAATATTCATTTTATATTAATTATTTTCTTTTAGAAAGGATTCATCATGGCTCAAACATACTTAACTACCGATCAACTGGCAGAGCGTATTAACTACAACCCAAGAACGATTCGCAATCAATTAAAGGATAGTGTTTTGATTGAAGGGATACATTACATCCGCCCTTTTGGACGCAGAAAAATTTTGTATATCTGGGAAGTCATCGAGAGCGAAATCCTGACACGCTCATTAAGTCTAGCCTCTATTCCAATGGCAAATGGAGGCTACTGCCATGGGTAGCATTCGTGTCAACAATGGCAAACTTTTTTGTGACTTTCGTTATAAAGGTGCAAGATGCAGAGAATACACAGCACTTGCGGACACTAAACCAAATCGGCAGAAGCTAACAAAGCTACTGGAAAAAATAGAAGCAGAAATTAAGGAAGATGTTTTTGAGTATGCTAGATATTTCCCTAATAGCAAACTAGCAAAAACCTTTACATTTAACATTACTACATCAAGTGCACCTAGCCAGCATTTTGTTGCACCAAATAGACAAACAGGCCTTATTCACAAGCCAATTGACGATGGCCCTTTGTTTAGCGATTTTTGTGAAAAATGGTTTGATGAATGCAAGATTGGTTGGCGCAAAAGCTACGTGAAAACCATGCGAGACACCATCGATAAACACTTGGTGCCGTATTTTGGGGAGAAGGTAGTCAGCAGCATCCGTCGTGAAGATATTCTTGATTTTCGTTCGCAACTCGCCAAAGTCCCTGGACGAAAAGGTCAAACACTCTCTGCACGTCGCATCAATGCCATTGTATTGGGATTAAGACAAATTCTTAATGAGGCTGCTGACCGGTATAACTTTACCTCACCAGGGCAAAGAATCAAACCCCTTAAGATTAAGCGCTTAGACATCAAACCCTTCACGCTTGAGGAGGTGAATCAAATTCTAAAGACGGTGCGGTCTGATTATCGCGATTATTTAATTGTTCGCTTTTTTACTGGAATGCGTACCGGCGAGATTCATGGCTTGAAATGGAAGTATGTGGATTTTAAAAATCGACAAATTTTGATTCGTGAGACGCTGGTTGGTGAGGAGATGGAGGAAGAAGGCAAAACTGACTTATCCATCCGCGAGATTTTCATGTCAGATGTGGTACACGACGCCTTAATGCGCCAACGTGAAGTGACGCAAAAGCATTCTGTATTCGTGTTTTGCAACAGTGAGGGAAAGCCGCTCAACCTCAACAACCTAACTAATCGTGTTTGGTATCCCCTACTCCGTTATTTAGGTTTGGAATTACGCAGACCCTATACCACGCGTCATACAGCAGCCACTTTGTGGTTAGCAGCAGGCGAAAACCCTGAGTGGATTGCTAGGCAGATGGGGCACTCAACAACAGAAATGCTATTTCGAGTGTATAGCCGCTATGTGCCTAACTTAACGCGAAACGATGGTTCGGCGTTCAATCGATTGCTCACTGGCAACCTGAATGTACCACTTAATCGAAATTTAAAAGAACACTAATTTATTAAAAATACGACAGGAAATAATATGGAAAATTTAAACAGTATCGACAATCCAATTGTTTTGGTTGAGGTGAGTAAACTAAATAATCTCTTTAGGATAAATGCTATTGGGGTGGATATCGCGCAAGATGGCACCTACATTTTCAAGGCTTCGCTATATTCAGAAGATCATTCTCTAAGCGTGACTTGGTTATCAGATAAACCAAGGGTTGATTTGCAAAAAGGGAGCGTTGTGCGTGGCGGCTGGATTACCAAAAAGTTATTCGCCGTTGGTACCAATATCATTGATACCCTTTACTCCATTCAATCAATTGCAGAAGAAGAATCACTGACATCTATCATTGATCCAGACATTATTCATGACAAGTTTGCCTATTGGACATTGTTTAGAGTGATTGACACTTTGCCATTCGAATACCGCGCAATCATCAATAAAGTGCTCTTAGAGGAGTATGTACTACAGCACTTTTTGCAATCCCCCTATAGCGTTGATGATTTATTTCCATTCCTAGGTGGTAATCTGCAAATGACCGCAGCTAATGTGGTGTCAATTTTTAGCGAGAATTTCATCGATACTTGCAAATTCTCTAGGGAAGCGGTGCTGGCTGCCAGCATCTTAAACGGCATTGGTAATTACAACCGACTTGTATTAGATAAAACTACACAAAGTTATATCAACACTGAACAAACCAACTTGCATAATAGTAAAAGGGTTGCCTGCGATTTAATTCAAAAAGCCACTGGCAATAATGATATCGATAAAGCAGTGTTAAATGAGGTGTTGCTTGCGATTGAGGAGTTGGATTTTGATTTCTGAGAAGATTATCGATATCTGCTTCAAGTAATCAGAACTCTCGTTTATTCCAAGCGAGAGTTTTTTATTTTGCTTTTTGCATTTAGCCCACATCTATTCAAATTGCGATAAACAAAATGTGGCAACATCATTAATATTGAACCTGTATCAATTCACGTACCACATAGGGCGCAACAACATCACGGATAATAGGCCTACTACAGTAAAACACAGGAGGTTAGTTGACAAACTTCATATCAGCGCCGCTGTTTTTACAATATTCTAGAAAAGAATGAGTCATCTCGTTATCTAACCTTAATCCATAAGCTACATAAGGATACTCTGACAGTGGGGTATCACGGTCAAAAAAATCCCAATACCTGTTTTTGTTGTAAAAGCGTTCCACCAATGTGCTAATGGCAACGAGAACATATTGTTGATTTTTGCCAGTGGCTAGCCATGGTCCGCCAGAATCGCCTTCGGTGACCATGGCATGCTGTTCATTGTAAAACCCCTGTGGGTTGAGTCGGTTAATGGCTAACAGCATGTCGCTTCTGTTGGCTATTTCTTTGGTGTATTCGAATTGCGCTTCAGATTTGATGTAAAGCATTTCGTCTTGACTGCGGTAGTGTTCAGGCAACACTTTGGCAAAGTTGGCAAATTCGGTGAGATAGGGTTTTTGCATGCATCTAGGTTGCATGGACTCTGCCTCTAGATAGCCTTTGCCAAAACCGCATATTAAAAGTGTGTTTTGCTGTAGTGGTAATGTGTTTGCGATTGGGACAGATTTCACGCCTTTATCTACTTTCGCATCAAACACGAGCACTGCAATATCAAGTGCAATATTTTCTTTGACCTCTTGATAGGGGCGATAAAACACTTGTGTGATTTGGGCATGGTCTATGCCGTTTTCTTTGGCATTTAAAATTTCCACCTCGGGTAAGTTTTGTTTACCTATGAGTTTAACTTCGTTAAGACAATGCGCAGCCGTAAGCAAAGTCAGGGGATTGAGCCCGACGATGACAGCGCTACATTTAGAATCGTAATATTCCCATTTGCCGATGGAGCGCAAAAAGTGCTCATGTTGAATATTTAACCTTATAGTAGAAACCGATTGCGATGGGTAGGCAATGCCGTGAATAAGGGCATTAGCACTCGTTGAACATATATAGTAAATCGATACTATTATCAGCATTAAGCAAAGTTTCCATTTCCTGAGCTTTAAATTACCCCTTAACAAATCATTAGCCCCTAAATGACTCATTGCAGCGTATCCATCTCTGTGCGAGCTACTGCGAATTAACAGATGATTTAAGCTTCATCGGGCCAAAACAGCTTTCCAAGGAGGCCTCGTCGGTATCACACGCGATGTAGGAGTACCCATCTGGCTGAAACAAAATATAACTGGTTTGTAACTCTTTGACTGCGGATTTTGCTTGTGTGCAATCGTACTCACCATTGCTAGACTCTACGGTGTGTTTTAACTTAAAAAAACCGTTAAGATTCGGCTGTGCATCGGCTTCATACGTGACTTTTGTAACTTCTTTACCACTGGTGAATTCGCCTGTGCCATCAGAATTAAATTGGTAAGTTTCTTTACAACCCGTGTTTTGGTCCACAGATTCCCAAAACCCAATCAAAGGATGGATTGTTGAGCGCATATCAGACTCTTTTGCTAACACCGCTGAAGCATTTGATAACAAAACAGTACAATAAAACGTAGTCAGCACTTTTTGAAACACTTGCATGTTAAATCTCCTTAGATGGTGGTTATTGCATGGTGGGTAAATCACTCAACTTCTATTCATGACAAGCGCCTTTCACGTCTTGATTCGCTGATATTCGGTCTAAAATGGTTTGTAACGTGCCACTCAACAAAACCGTTATCTGCTTTTTTTCATATGCCTTTTTAACCCACTGGTTCATCGACGGGCTGCTGGATTCCGGTTGAACTTGGTTCAACTGTTGTTGTAAGCTCTGCATCTCACAAGAGACCTGCTTTAAGGCTAATGCATTTGAATCATTAGGAATATCAAACTCGTTTTTTGCGCCATAGGCGGTAAAAAGCAAAGTTTCAAGTCCTACCACCAAAGGCATCACGATGTCGCCTTGATAACTTTGCTCAGCCATCAATTTCAAAGCTTCTTTGCCTTGCATGCCACGAATGGCATCAAACTTCCAGTTGGCCTTGCCATCGAACACCCATTCAGTCATTTCGCGCGCGCCTACTTGTGTACTTTTTGCCAACTCTTCTGGGTAGATTTTATACAGCTGCAGCATGAGCTGGCGTAAATCCTCAGTATGCGCTGACATTTGCTGTTTAGGCGTGAGCGCGGGCACGGCGATTTGTTGATGTTGTGTGGTCTTGGCGAGCTTATTTATTTCACGTGATTCATTTGCATGATTTTCATGCGTGACGGTCAATAGCAATAATAAAACGCTAAAAAGCAATCCGACTGACACATGTAGTTTAGGCAACGAGACCATTTAAGCGACTCTTTCCTTCGCATCAAAGTGCGCCTTTATCTGCGTCATATCAAAATCCGTCCACATTTGAATATGATGCTTTACCTCGTGCGCGGGCATTTGTCCTTCAACAGCATCTATCACAACACGGTCACGAATCACCAGCAATGCAGGGATGCGTTTCACATTAAAATAACTAGTCACATCTGATGAAGTGTCGGCATGCACTTTTGCAAAAATAATATGCGGATACTCTGCAGCAACCGCATCATAAATAGGCAAAAAGTCCATGCAGGGGCTACACCATTCAGCCCAAAAATCCACGATAACAAATGGATGGGCTTCTATAGTTTCTTTAAAATTGCCACGATTTAAATTTACTAGATTAGTGAGTTCTGTTTTCATATTTTCTTTTTAATTGGTTTTAATGCTATGTATCGTCCAGCGTTGCGGACCCGCTGCTGAACGCGAACAACCAAGGTTGACCACCGGTGTTTCAAAGCTTAATTGTTGTTTGGTGTGGTCCGCGGTTTGCACTTCCATAAACCAGCGGTCTACCCAAACATCTAGCCTCAAGCTCGTGTCAATCAATGACAATGAAATCAGCTTGCCATCATTCACAAGACAAGTCGCATCCTCTGTTTCTATCATGCGCACTTTTTCAGCTAAAGACAGCGCTTGGCCATCTGCATGCACCGCTGAAACATAAAAAAGAAACACGAATAGCGCCAACGCGAGTGAAGTCACACTCTGTTTATGCCTTCTTGATGACAACCATGCTTGCATACTTATATCCATTGAATGTTGATGATAAAAGGGGCTAAACTGTTAAAAGTTTAGCCCCAACTTCTTTAAAAAGTTTTTTACCACACGGCAGCATCCTTCCAAACTGGCCGTTTTTTTGCTATTTGCTTTGGCTGAGGTTTTGTTTTCTTTTAAAGCACCCAAACCCGCTTTGACAAAGGCATCAATAGCATTTTTTGCAGATTCGTCATCTTGCCCTGCTGGCGGCTCATTGCCAGTAAATGCACGATAATATCGTGCAGTCCAAGTTACTTTTGTGCCCCCTGCCTCTGGAACCACTTTGATTTTTCCGTTTAACGAGCTGACTGGCAATGCGGTGATATCAATTTCACCAGATAATCGATATGACACTGTCATTTCGGTCACCGCTAACTCATCAATCTCCTGAAGGATTTTTTTGCCATTTTTTAAGGTAATAGATTGTTGTTTTTCGTTTACCACATCGCAACCGGCGACTTCAGGATGCCACTTCGCCAAACCGCATGGCTCTGCGATTCTTTTCCAAACCACCTCTGGTGTAGCCGCCACTTGGATGGATTCGTCGGTCTTTTGCGGTGTTGGCCCGTGGGCAAACACTGTACCGCTCACACATAAACCTAGTATTGCTAACCTTATTTTCATAAACGCTCCTGTTTTACATTAAAAAATTGTTGTTGCTTGAAGCACCCATTTGAACGTCTCCATTGAAATTTAGCTCTCAAGTCTCTCCACCAGTGTGTGTGCATAAACGTAGAAATTAAATAGCCCAATACCAGTAAAAGTGCTGGCGTAACTAACCAAGGTCGTAAGTCAGTACTGGCTTTGCGTACCGTGCTCATGCTGAGTGTATTAAAGGCTCTTTCGAGCTGGGCTGGTTTATCTAAACGCAGATATTGCAAGCCAGTTTCTTTTGAAATCTTTTGCAAGGTTTTTTCATCCAAGCCTGATAGATGTGCATTTGCTAAAAATTCAGCACCTGGCCCATGCCCTGCATTGCGGTCATGTTGACGTTGCTCCATCGCAAGCACCGACAGGGTTTCTGCCATACCAAAACTGCCATACTGCTGCACGTCTTCAGGTTGCCAGTAGCCTGCCACTTCGTTTCTGTCGTCTAGCTTTGGAATGCCACTAAGTTCTGATTTGCCGAGACCAACCACATAACCTTTAATCACCCCTTTTTTGCCAGAAAAAGTTGGCATGTATTTGGGGTTGGCTGGTGGGGCTTGATGGCCGTCAGTGAAAAACATAACATTAGGTTTATTTTCTAGCTTATCTGCAAGCTCTAAAGCACTAAACACGCCGTGTGCAATAAACGAATCAGCCGCCCAAGCCATGCGCCAATCCATTTTTGCGATGGTTTGATCCATGGTTGAATAATGCTCACAGACCTCAACTGGCCGAATAATATTGAGCGTGTTGCGCTCGGTAAACATGGCAACCGATACTTTGGACCCACATGGCAAGGCTCGCAGTGCCTCGCGAATACTCTGTTTAGCAAACTCCAAGCGGCTGATGCCTTTATCGTCCAAGGTATAATCACGCACATTCATGCTTTGTGTGATATCCACCACAATCAACCAGTCATACACGGGACCGGGCAACCTTAATTGTGGATTAAACAAACATAAGGTAAGCAATATCATGGCGAGCACTAATCCGTGCCCACGTTCATAACGCTTGGGGTCTGCCAGCGTCTGCAAGTAAAAATAGAGTCGGCTTAACACAACGCGCATTAGGGCATACCTCTCGGATTGCCTGGCATAGCAGGCCAGCCACTGGGTTTTTCTTCCTGCTTGATGTTTTCATCTTCGTACTGTTGTGGGCCGCGCATCCCATGTGTGGTCGGTGCCAAGCGCAGGGCTAATTGATAGTTATACTTTGCCTCAGACCAACTTGGGTTCACACGCAAGGCTTTTTGATAACTTTCTTTTGCCAAAGCAACAAGTGGCCCAGCTACATCCCAACCTGGTAAACCTTCTTGCTCCAGTTTGTCGGTGGCTTGTTTTAAATACAAATTGCCTGCGTTGTAGAAAGCAGCCCCGCGCAGTGTTGGATTGTTGTTGGCTTGCGCTACAACATTTGCATAAGCGGTGAGCGCCTTTTCATTCAAGCCTTGCTCTGCATAACGCACTGCATTCGCAAATAGGACCTCGGGCATTTGTCGGCTACCAAACACATTGGTTTTATTGATTTTTTGCTGGTCTACATGCCAGTGATAGCTATGTATCTGATATAGCTTTACGCCCAGCAAACCTAAAACCAACAGACTGGCAATCGCGCTTATCAAAGCCAGCTTAAACCAATGTATCCTTATCAGCGAGTTTCTCAGTTGCTTCGCCATTGCCTTACCTCCGTACACTGCAAGCCCAACAAAATAGCCCCACTTAGCCAAGCGATCAGATAAAAAATCCATGCCAAATCACGTTTAGAAACAGGCTCTAAATAACGTGTGGGCTTGTTTTTTAAATGTGAAATATCTTCAATTGCTTGCGCGACTTCTTTGGGGTTTTCCGCCTCGTAAACATAGTAGGGTACGTTCAAATCTTTAAAGTATTCATGCAATGCATATTCAGGGTAAGCATCGATACCCCCCTCCTCTGAAGGCGCGCGTTTGAGACTGCTCCCATTGGCTGATCGTAGATAGACCCAATATAAAGAGGCATTTTGGCGAATAAACATGGCGCGTAGCATGTCCTGTGTTTTACCGTCTAAATGCGCACCGCCATCAGAAACAAGCAAAATTGCTCGCGAGCCTGTCACAGGTTTACCTTCAAAATAATCCAGCGCCATCCCCAGCCCACGCGCCACTGCAGTAAAGCCCATGCCACCCGCCTCAGTTGCGTCTAATGCCGCTTGCACATAAGCTTGGTCGTGCGTTAAAGGCGAGACAAATATAGGCGAAGTGCTAAACGTGACCAGCCCCACCATGTCATTTTTACTTTGCGCGACCATATTTTTGAGCACTTGCCTAGCCGCCATAAACTTGCTGATCGTTTTGTCTGCATTTTTTTGACCAAAGTCATCATTCATACTCGCGCTTCTATCCAGCACAATCATCACATGCGCGCCATAACCCACTTTTTCGACTTGTTGCTCGGTTAAGTATGGTTTGGACAGCGCAATGCAGATGAAAGCAATCATCAACGCCAAACTCCAACGCCATGCGCGTTCCACCCACTGCGAAACCCAATCTTCTGGGATAAAGGCAATGGACGGATGCGCAAAAGCGATGAATTTTTTAAGTAGCAAAGGCACCAGCAACAACGGCAGCAGTAGCAAGGGGAAAACGTGACTTACATGTATGTTTTCCAAACCTAACAACACAAAAAAATCTTGCAACAATGACTGCATTAGGAAAGCTCAAGAGAACTGAGTTGTTTGGCGAGTTTTTTGACTTCATCCAAGGTTAGCGTTGGAACTGCCCCTGCAAAAAAAGCCTGCTGTATGTCCTTATAGAGCTTGCTTAACTCGACCGTATAAGGCTGCAATCGTGGATTTTTTGTGCATAATTTAGATACGTTTTCCTGTGTCACCACAAATCCTGCATAAGCGCTGACTGCCGCCCCAAGCACTTTGAGCGCATCTTGCATTGCATTCGCTTGTGATGCAGAAAGTGATTTAATCTGCCGCCATGCTAGTCTAAATGGCATGTTTCTCTCAGAAGGCAAACGAATCCAGCCCATAAACCATGCGATATAGACGGATGAGGCGAGCAACACAAACAAGGCAACAAATACGCCCAGCCATAGCGCAAACGTATCAATCTTTTGCGGAGCGACATTTGGATATGGACGCACATGTTTCTCATCCATTTTGGGTGGCAAGAGATTAGAAATCAACACGCTATCCGCAGGTACAGACACGGTGAGCGATTTTTCTGCGTTCTTAAACACCAACTCCAAGCCTCTGAGAGGCGTACTTTTCACCGTTTCAAACGCCACAAAAATTTGCCAGTCTATGTCGAATTGGTAACGCGTCACAGAGGCTGTTTCTTCTATCGTCCAGTGAATATCACGTAGCTCAACCGCGTCTGTTTGGGCTTTTTCTGGAATAGAACCTTCATCCAACACATAGCCTTTGGGGACTTCGACCGTAAGATGCTGCACAGCCACATCACCTATGGTGTAGTCAGTCTCGCGCGTTTGGCTTTGAATGCTGGTTGTTGCTTGCGCACTGGCAGCATGTACTGCGACGCTGAGTAGCAAATTAAAAATAAAACAAACAATACGCACGTTTAGGCTCCCAACAAATGATGAGTCAACGCCACCGCATCAAAATAACTTTGCACAAAAAAAGGAGCTCTTGCACAATATTGTTGACTTAATTGTCTAAGTGCATTTTTTCTACTTTGTGCATATTCGCGTATGCTTTTATGTAAGGCAGGACGCATAAATAAGCTACGTTGTAGGCCCGTTTCCATTTCTTTCACCTTTGCCCACCCCCACTCTGGTAAGTCGTCAAACTCTGCTTGATCCCATAACACAATAGGCACCACATCATGTCCACTCAAAGCCTGCAAAGTTTGTTTAAGTAGTTCTTCAGACCAGTGAAAGTCTGAAATCAAAAACACCAATGACTTTTGAAAACCGATTTTGTTAGCCACCAGTGGCATTGCCAAAGCGGAATGTGATGTAAGTTCTGACTGCGAAAAGAATGTTGACAAGCACTGTTGCGACTCTTGCGCAACGGAGAGACGTGAACAAGGCGCTATTAAGCAGTTTTCTAGTACATCATCATGGCAAGAGAACATACCAAAAGCATCCCCCTGACGTACGGTTGACCAAGCAATGGTGGCGACGATTTCTTGTAATAGCGATGCTTTGTCGAGTTTGCCTACAAAGCGCATAGAAGAGGATAAATCATTGACAACAAACACCTTAATCGCGCTACGTTCATAAAAAGTACGCACCATCAATTGCTTGGGTATGGTTTTTAAACTTGCACGCACGTCCAAACGCTTAGGGTCTGGGTGGTCTAGCAAAGGCACAAAGCTGGCAAAGTCACTGCCAGTGCCACGTCGTTTTGTTTTATGTGAGCCTGCTTGCACGCCACTTGCGCGCCACGGAACCGAATAAAAAATCTCTTGCAGTGCAAATGACGTTGTTGGTCCTACAGATTTTTTTAGCGTTTCAGTTTGTAATGGCATGCTGGTCACTGTTATGACTTGTTTTCTTGGTTTTTTTAACGCAACTTAAGGCGCTGGCACCGCTCGCAGTGCCGCTTGTAATAGCTGTGGTGCAATTTCTTCTCGCCGCATTTCATAAGCAGGCGTAAAAAATACACGATGCCCGACAACAAATGGGAACACCGCATGCATATCGTCTGGGGTGAGGTAGTTGCGTCCTTCTAACCAAGTACGGGTGCGGGCAGCTCTAAGCAACATTGCCATGCCACGTGGACTGGCACCACCTGCTAGCAATCTTGAAACATCAATCTCGGGCAGAGTGATACCTAATGTTTGTGGCTGACGTAGCGCATTCCAAAGATTGACCGCATAATCCTGCAGTGCATCTTCCGCACGCACTTCTGCTTGCACAGCACGTGCGACATCATTAAGTTGGTCAAACGGCACCAAGCCTTTTTCTAGGCTGTTGATTAACGCATCCACGTCATAAAATTTGGTGTTAAACATTAGCTCACGTTGCAAGGCGCGGTCATCTGGCGCGTTGATACCGATTTCCATAAAGAAACGGTCACGAGCTGCAGCGGGTAGCTCAAATGTTTCTTCTCTTTCCAGACGGTTACGGTCCGCAAACACCGTTAGATGAGGAAATTGATAATCTCGATTAAAGGCATTGACACTGCGCTCCGCCATTAAACGTAACAACAAGGCATGTGCCTGAGGTCGCGCACGGTTCATTTCATTAAAAAAGAAAACTGCTAAATTTTCTTCATCCCTGAGTAAAGGCCCAGGTTTAACAGCTGCTTGTCCTTTTTCATCAATATAGGCATGGTATAAAAAATCACTGGGCATTAAATCAATCGCTCCTTCAATGCGCTGATAACCACCACCTAGTAGCTGTGCAGCTGCGCGTAGCAATGTAGTTTTACCCACCCCAACATCGCCCTCTAAAAGCACGTGTCCACGAGAAAAAATGGCTATTGTCAACGCACGCACTTGTGGAGCCAACCCTAACACTAGGGAATTTAATGCGCTTTCAAAAGATAAAGCTCGCTCTCGCCATTCATGGAGATTCACATTTGTTTGCATTGAGATTTCACCTCTTGTTCTTAGTTTTATTTATTGTTGTTAATAGGCTTCTAACAGAACCCACTAACAATAATAAAAATTACTTAACAAATGAGGCTGACATTTTTTGAATATCAGCCTCATCAATTTGGGGGGATAGGACTACTTATTTCACGTCAAACACAAAATTGCCTGTTGCTTTTGCGTTAGCTAGACGTTTTGCGTTACGTTCGTCCATGGCTTTGATCGCTTGCTCTTGTTTATTTAACTCGGCCGGATCATGTTTAGGATCGTATTTACTTCCTTCAATTTTTGCTGGATAGCCTGGTTTTGGCTCCCAGCAATTGCCTGCCTCTTTACATTTTTGTCCATCGTATGCAAATGCACTTGATGCAGCAAAGACGCCAGCGACTGCAACTAAAGCTAAGAATCGCTTCATCACTTCCTCCTTCTAATAATTACTGGTGAATTTCCTCATGTCATCGATGCTCACCAGAAATCCATCGACTTCATTTTTAACACACTACGTGCATTAAAGTTTTTGCTAGTGTGCTGCCTGGCCGCCCTTAGCATTTTCCTCGCCTTGATAACGAATCCATGCCATTACATGCATAATCTCATCAACTTTTAGCAATCCCTGTTGTGGGCCCATCATGCCTGCGGCTCCGCCATAAATGGTTTCAAATAAACCTTTATCGGTCTCATTTTTTGGGTAAGTCCAATATGTATCGGCTAACGCTGGACCTAGCTTCCCTTCTGCTAAATGGCCGTGACAACCTGAGCAAGCCGTTGAAAAAATGTTATACCCCTTTTTAATTGCCTCACTGTTACCTCGGTAAGGGTTTTCACCCGTTGCCATAAATTGCTTCTGTTGATCGGTAACCACTTCTCCTTCAACCTTTGGCGCCATATCCAATATATCTCCTGAAATGGTGCCCCTAAAGTCCAACGGTGGTCCAAAATCTTTTTTGGATTGTGCAGGCTCACTTAGAGTTTTAACTTCAGTTTTACTTTCAGCAGGTGATATATCCCCTTTTGCACAGGCTGCAATAAAAAGCCCACCAACGATTGATGTAATCATCATGACTTTAAACACATGATTACTTTTTAAATTGTTTACATACACTTTCAATTTTGACTCCTGATTTTCTAGCTAATCATGTTTATTTAAGTGGCAATAATGGAATGCCTTCTTTTTTCAAGATACTCAAAATTTCATCTGATTTATTGTCAATCACTTGATTAATCGCATCTCGTAACTCGGTATTGCCTTTACGCACACCCATCACCACTTCATAGTGCATCGGGATTTGTTGGCCGTTAGCTTTTTTCGCGTTATCTTTAACCACTACCATTTTTAAATCCGGCTTAGCATTCACATAGCGTGCAGCTTCAGGCGCCCAAAGCATTGCCGCATGTAAGTGCATAGTTTCCACATCATTCACTAGGCGAGAGGGCTCAACACGAATATAGCGATTTCTAGTCGATTGGAAATTCTGGATTTCCGTGAAATAATCAAACATGTCATCAAAACGGTTAATCGCCAATAACATATTTTTACCTGGGCTATCTGGCATCACACCAATTCTGAAATTTTTCTCTTTTAAATAAGGATGATCCCATGCATCAATATCAATTTGGCGGTCTTTTCTTGTCACAAAAACGTAGGCTGATTTGTAGTAAGGCTTAGTAGGCATCACCCTAGGGTCTTGTGGGTCGGAACCTATAATAAGGTCACACTTCCCTTCTTCTAAATCTTTACCAACTGTGAGACCATTGGTCCACCACACAAAATTTAATTTACGGTTTAATTCTTTTGCCAATACTTGGGCAATGTCGTTTTCAAAACCTTCTTTTGCTTCATTTGAAAAAGGCATTTCATTTTTACCAGCACACACATTCAAATCCGCGGCAGAAACTGCCATTGAGCAAATTGAAGTAACAACGGCGAGCAACATCTTGACGCAATGTCCAATGCGTTTATGCATATACAAACATCCTTAACATGACTTAGATGATGCTGACGTTGCTTGATACATCTTTTGCAACGCCAGCAATCAATTGATTAAAAAATCACAACTTCACTTTTTAAGCTTTGACTTAAAGGCTAAACACCATCAAGCCACCACCCATTTGTGTGTGATGTTGCAATTCTTTAAAGGCACCCACAGCACCCAAACCTGCACTTGGGTCAGTTAGGTCAAACACTAGACCAACACCAGGCCAGCCGCCAACACCATACATGCTGCCAACGTATTGTTTGCCTTTGAATGAGTAAGTCATTGGAGAGCCGATACCGCCTGATGGCATTTTGAATTTCCACAACTCTTTACCATCCTTGTTATCCAAGGCCTTCAAGTATCCATCCAATGTTGCATACCAAACCAAGCCGCCTTTGGTGTATAAAGTACCGCCCCAAGCTGCAAATTTCTCCCATTTCGTCCATTTAGCTTTACCAGTAGTTAAATCAAATGCACGGATTTGGCCCATTTCTTTCTTGGTTGGGCCGTTAGGGCCAGGATACATCGCAAGCGTTGCACCTACGAAGAATTGACCTGCACGGTATGGCAACATGAACGGCTCCCAGTCCATACAAATGTGGTTTAAACCAGCATATAAAGTACGGCTTTCAGGGTCGTATGAGTCTACCCCTTGGTTGTGGAAGCCCATCGCTGATGGACAAATGTTTGTACCTTTATGATCCATACGTGTTGCGAACTCTGGATCACGTACTGGTGTACCTGATTTTAAATCCACTTTTTTGAACACGTTTACTGCTGGATCAACTTTTTCTGCCACAAGCAATTTACCGTTTTCACGGTTCAATGTGTAAAGGATACCGTTACGGTCAATATGACTTAACAATGGTGTCATTTTGCCGTTGACTGGTTGGTCTGTTAACACCATTTGGTTCACACCAGCAAAGTCCCACTCATCATGCGGCGTTTTTTGGTAACCCCATTTCGCCATACCTGTGTCTAAATCACGACCCCAAATAGTCATTGTCCATTTGTTGTCGCCAGGACGCATGGTTTCGTTCCATGGTGCTGGGTTGCCTGAACCGTAGTAGAACAAGTTCAATTTCGGGTCATAAGCATACCAACCCCAGTTTGTACCACCACCAATTTTCCAAGCATCGCCTTCCCATGTTTTAGTGCCTAGGCCAAATTGACCATAGTGTGGGTTTTCGCTGTTGAAGTCTTTGCCTAAGCGGATAGACTCATCTGAGCCTGTCGCAAAAGCACGCCATTTCAACTCACCTGTTTTCAAATCAAGTGCGTTAACAGCACCACGAACACCCAACTCTGCACCAGAACAACCGATTAACACAGTGTCTTTAGCAACGAAAGGTGCTTGTGTTAATGTTTGACCCACTTTTGGATCACACATTTCCACTTCCCAATTCACCTTACCTGTTTTCGCATCTAAAGCAAGAACATGACCGTTAGCTTGCTTTTTCACAATTTGACCCGCACCATAAGCTACGCCGCGGTCAACGATGTCACAACACATCACAGCTTTAGTCGAAGCATCTTGTTTTGGTTTATGTTGCCAAACAATTTTGCCAGGGTCATTCAAATTAACCGCATAGGTATTGTTTGGGAATGCTGAATGGATATACATCATGTCGCCAATGACTAAAGGCGCACCTTCGTGGCCATGCAACACACCTGTTGAGAAAGACCATGCAGCCTTCACATTTTTTACGTTTGATTTATTGATTTGCGCAAGCGGACTGTTGTGTTGACTATAATAGCCCCCAGTTGCAACAGGCCAATTGCCTGCAGTTGCTAGCGCTTTATCTAAAGCAGCATCCGCTAATGCCAATCCAGAAACTGCGGCAAACATACCACCAACCAACACTGCTAACTTAGCACTTGTTGAAATGTTTTTCATACGTTCTCCAATTCTATTAATAATGTATTCCACACATAGTTACTGACCCCCCCCCGAATGCTCGTAACTAACGGTTGCAATTTTTAACAATTTGTAACAAATCCCATAGATGAAATTTTCCCTTTTATTCATTCATGTTTTCATGAGTTGAAGTACCTATAGAAAGGGAATTTTTCACCTATAACCCATCGCCGTCTCACCATATAATCTCAGCATTATTAAGGCTAGATTGCAGCTCGACTGCTACATCATTGAGATACGTGTGGACACTAGACATAAGGATTTACTATTTATAACAGGGAGCGTTTTCGCAACTTATTGCTTATCCCTTTTTTTCAATTTAGCTGAGAAACTCAGTGAGTCGCTCTCAAAATATGAATACTTACAACTTGACGAGATTCCACTTGCACTATTTGTCTTAGCAATTTTGTCCGCATGGTTTTCCAATCGGCGAGTCAAAGAACTCAAGTTAGAAACCAACTTAAGAAAACTTGCTGAAAGCCATTTGAAAAGTAGTCAACAACTATACAAAACATTATTTGATGGAGATTTGACGGGTAACTGTGTGTTGAATTTAGATGGCGAGGTGCTAATGTCAAATAGTGCATTTAACAGAATATGTCACTTATCTAACCACCAGCAGAATGCAAAAAGTCTGTTTGATTTTGAATGGCATCCATTCAGAGATAAATTGATGGAAGCCATTGAGTTAAATTTCACGAAACTAAAAATATTACGAACGGATGATGCCCCATGTATTGTGATTGGGCGTTTTGTTTATATTCAAGCTGATGTTAAAACTTTTGGCCATAAAGAGACCAAGCCTCAAATTCACCTCTATCTAGTAGATATCACTGAACAGTGCTTGGCGGAAACAGAACTAGAAAAAACGCTCAAGGAAAATCAACGCCTCGCAAGGCACGCAATCAATGTACAAGAAAAAGAGCGTAAATTTATCGCGCAAGAAATTCATGATGAGACGGGTCAATACCTTACCTCGGTAAGAATGGATGCATTGGCACTACAAAAAACAGACCCTGGTAGAATGTTAGAAATTGCCGTAAGAATTGCTTCAAATATTGGTCATGTTCAAAAAACCATCCATGCTTTGATTAAACAATTGCGGCCTATCGCTCTCAACTCTCAAGGGTTAGCCGAGGCCATCAAGCAACTTTTTCAAGACTGGCGAGCACACAATCATGCTACTTACTCCGAGTTAGACTTAGGGTTGGAAGATTATATTTTTCCCGAAGAAATTAATATTGTCGCATTTCGTATTTTGCAAGAGTCCCTTACCAATATCACCAAGCATGCAAACGCAACCAACGTCAGAATTAAAGTATGTGTTACATCGTTTGAGAGCCATCCCCACTTGCACATTGAGGTGCAGGACAACGGCAAAGGCATCAACTTTAAGCGCCCAAATGGCCTAGGTCTAATCGGAATGAGAGAGCGCGTTGATTCGCTAAGTGGTAAATTTTTCATTAAAAGCGAACGCAATGTTGGCACTTGTATTACCGCACAAATTCCCGTCTCACTTAAACAACTTGAATCACACCCAGTAAAGGCAGTTTCATTATGAAGAAAAATTTAGACATACTTATTTTCCTGTTTTCATCATTAGTTCTCGCTTGTCAAGCACATGCGCTCACTATTGAAGATAACGAATATGCGTTTTTGAAAAAATATAGCGGGCAATCTAAAGAGTTTGTTACAAAAAATCTTGGAAAGCCTAACAAAGTGGACATCGCTGTAAAACCGCATAATGCAGATGAGGTGCTTAAAGAACACAAAGTTGAAACTTCACAAGCCAAGAAAGAGATGATTGAAATGTGGTACTACGCTGCAAAGATTAATTATGCATCTAACAAGTATTTTAACCAGGCTGAGCTGACATTTGTAAACAACAAGTGTGTCAACATTACCTTGACCAACAAAAAACAGAAATAAATGAGCTATGACACAAGCAAAGATTCTTATTGCTGATGACCACAGTATGCTCAGAAAGGGGCTACGTACTCTATTAGAGCAATCTGCTTATAGCGTAATAGGTGAAGCCCAAAATGGGGAGGAAGCTTGCCTACTTTTTGAAAGATTACACCCTGATCTAGTAATTCTGGACTTAGATATGCCCGGCATAAGCGGGCTTAACACCTTAGGACGTATCTTACAGCGAAATGATAAAGCACGTATTCTTATTCTAAGTATGCATGACGATTGCGTATACGCAAGCAGAGCGCTTCAAGCTGGAGCTAGAGGCTTTGTTACTAAAATGGACCCGCCTGAGGTGATATTGGATGCGATTCAAAAAATAATGAATGGCCGCAGATTTATCAATAATGAAGTGGCATTAAATCTATCTATTTTCAACTTGCAGCAAGGTCACAATCCAATTCAAAAATTGTCTCCAAGGGAGTTTGAAGTATTTAAGCGGATTGTTGAAGGCGGAACGCTAAATAGCATTTCTGAACAAATGCACATTGGCTACAAAACAGTTGCAAACATCCAAACCAATGTACGTCAAAAACTTGGGGTAGAGACCACCAGCCAATTGGTGCATATCGCAACACGTTACGGTGTTATTAAACAAGTTGAGATGTAAGTAATTCAAATGCAAAACTTCACAGTGGTAGTAAATGAGCTTACGCGTTTATACGGCGAACGTGAAGCGGTTAGCAATCTGAGCTTTAACCTTAAGCAAGGGGAAGTCTTAGGGTTTCTTGGACCTAACGGTGCTGGTAAATCCACCACCATGAAGATGCTCACAGGCAATTTGGCGCCAAGTGCAGGTAGTGTCAAAATTTGTGGTATCGACATGATGGAAAACCCTAAAGAGGCAAAGGCATTAATTGGCTATTTACCCGAAATGCGCCCACTGTACAAAGAGTTTACCGTAGATGAGTACCTAACCATTGCAGCGCGCTTACATAAAGTAAGTGCTAAGCACATTAAAAAAGCAGTCGAGCATGCAAAAGAGCGTTGCGGTTTAACGCATATGAGCAAGCGCTTAATAGAAAATCTTTCTAACGGCTATCAACAACGTGTCGGTATTGCACAAGCGATTATTCACAACCCGATGGTGGTGATTTTAGACGAACCAACCGTTGGGCTAGACCCGATTCAAATTCGCGATATTCGCGCACTCATCAAAGAAATTGGTCAAGAACACAGCGTGATTGTGTCTACGCACATTCTGCCAGAAGTGGAAATGGTGTGTGACCACGTGCAAATTATCGATAAAGGCAAATTAGTATTTAACGGTGGCATTGATGTACTCAAACGTCAACGAGTTGGCAATAAGCTCTTACTGGGCTTTAAACAAACGCCAAGTTTAGATGCCTTACTTGCAATTAATGGTGTTACAGAAGCCGAGTTGGTTGATGATATGGTGCGAGTGCGCTTTGCAGACAACCAAGCACCAAATGAGTTAATTGTTGAAACCTCAGTTAAAAATGGCTGGGGTCTATATCAAATTGCACCAGACCAAACGAGTCTGGAAGATGTGTTTGTACAGTTAACCTATCAAGAGGCTGCACCTGTCGAAGAAAAAGCGGCATAAGGAATTAAAATGATACTGAGTATTGCAAGAAAAGAACTTAAAAGCATGTTTGCATCGCCTATGGGTTGGATTATTTTGGGTATCATGCAGTTGTTTATTGGGAGCTATTTTACACTGAGCTTCAATCAGTATTTCGAGATTATCCATCTTGCAGGTCAGTTACCGATGCAAATTGGCATGACACAGTTTATGTGTGAAGGTATTTTTGATACAGCTAGTATATTGTTTTTATTCACCATCCCTTTGGTTTCCATGCGTTTAATAAGCGACGAATTAAAAAACCAAACCATGACATTTTTAATCAGCGCCCCTATTTCTGTGTCAGAAATTATCTTTGGGAAACTCATAGCGCTACTTGTCTACCACTCAATTTTAATCATTGTCATGACAATCATGGTGGTCTGCCTGTCTGTTTGGGTAGAGTTGGATTACGGTTTGTTAATATTGAATGCCATCGGCCTTTGGCTTTTTATGGCAGCATTGTCCGCGGTAGGTTTGTTTTTTTCATCGCAAACACAATATGCTGTCATCGCAGGTTTTCTCACTTTTCTCACTGGCGCTTTTTTTATACTGATAGATAAATTGATAGGTCAGTCTAACTGGGTTTCAGTGCTATCCATAATAAATCACTACCGCAATTTTTCACACGGATTGATACACAGTGATTCGCTTGTATTTTTTACAATATTCATCAGCTTTTTTGTTTTTATGGCGATACATCAATTGCACATCAAGCGCGTATTAGGTCACTAGAAAGTTTAAGAGCCAAACCTACATGCTAGCCTACCGCCCATTCATAAGGAAAATTCTGTCCAAACAAATTATCGTTACAATGATATTGCTGGTGATTAGCTTCATTATTGCCATGCTTGCTCATCAGGTACATTTTTTTGTCGACCTCACTCAAAATCAACGCAACAGCCTAGCCAAACAAAGTCAACAAGTAATCGCACAACTAAATGATCCTATTGAGATTAAAGTGCTAGCCAGCAACAGCCCAAACAAAGGAAAATATTTTAGAAAGTCCATACAGATTTTTATCGGCAAATATCAACAGTATAAAAAAAATATCCAAATTAGCTTTATTAGCCCAGTAGATAATCCTAGTGAAGCCATGCGCCTTGGGCTGAAACAAGAAGGCGATGTGATGATTTTTTATAAGCAACAACAACAAGCTTTTGGGCTGCCTTACACTGAAGAACGATTTACCAATGCACTTCTCAAGCTACACAGTAATGACAAAAATCGCCTCTTGTTTTTCACAACAGGTCATGATGAACCGCTATTACACAACACTAACAATCAAGGTTGGTCGACTTTTGCAAAATCATTAGAATCCAAAGGAATACGATATATACAAAGTGCGCAACTCAACAATCTTAAACCACAAGATATTTTATTGATTAACGCACCTAGAAAACAATTTAATGATGTAGAAATTAAACAGATACAACAACACATCAAAAAAGGCGGTCATTTAGTTTGGCTATTAGAAACAGACAACTTGCAAGGCTTAGAAGCATTAGCCAACATATTTAACATAGAAGTCAGTAAAGGAATTACCGTAGATTTATCTTATATGGACATTGGGTTATCCCCACACTTAGTCAACGCAAGCCATTATGCAAAGCATGAAATTTTTACAGACTTTTCATTAAGGACGATGTTTAATCGAGCGCATCGTGTAAGTGAGCGTGAAGGAATTGCCAGTATATGGCAACATACACCCCTGATAGGCGTTGCAGAAAACGGCTGGCTAACAAGAGATTTACCAACAGACTACACGAAACAATCGCTTGCCAGCAATTTAGAAAAACAAGGTCCCATCAACATCGCCGTTGCCTTGGAACGTCTTTATGAAGGTCATCAGCAACGTGTAATAATTGTTGGCAACAGCCAATTTCTGTCTAACCAAATGATAGCGCATGGCGGTAACTTAGGCTTAGCCTACAAATTATTGGAATGGGTTTCCAACAACCAACACCCCATTAGCATACGACCTCAATTAACTCGCGATGCAGTAGTAATCATACCAACTGAGTCTTACAGCCGTACAATAATTTTAGCCATCTTTAATAGCTTTCAGTTTCTGTTACCCGCTATACTGTTTATTGGTGCATGGATGGCTTGGAGAAGAAAAACTTATAGCTGACTTGCTTCTTTTTTCAAGCCTCGAAGAAATATATCGCTTGGGGTTTTAGTATTGGCTTAAGTTTGCAGCAAAGCTGCCCATAGCGCTGATTACTCTGTACCAAGTTAGTAGAAAGATATCAGTTGGGCTGAACCGATTTATTAGACAGTATTATGAAAGGACAATACGATTATTTGAGTAATTTTGTTTCTTTAGTCCTATATTCAATCACTTGAGACGACTCAATATCAATACCTAGAAATTGACACAATTTTTGCCTATCCTCATTCTTTAAATGAAACTGATGAATATGAATTGCACCCATCGACTGAAGTATGCCAAATGCTAGTGGGTTTGATTTTAAATCTTTTGCTAGTCGCCTTATTTTGTCTAAAGGTAAGTTCTTTGGCGATGTAAATTTAGTGCCAATCGCCAAAAGCTCATAAGCAGGACTGTTATTGTCGTTTAGCAAGTCAATAATATCATCCTCTAGTTTATCTGAACTTATGTTTGCCGCTGACTTGAAAATCATGCCAGTACAAACTTGACCTATTAAATTAAACGCCAGATTTCTCGCAATAATCCGTTTATTGAGTGCAACAATTTCTGGGTTTTTTTTGGTAATTATAGCCTCAAGTTCAGACACAAATGCCTCAGAGTCTTCATGCATTAATTCGAATATGAACCTTAAAAATCTTAGAGGTGCTTCAAACACTTCTTTAATGAGTTCTTTTTTCATTGGCCGCTCTAAGGAACCATAATAGTTCTTTACGATTTGACCTAATATCTCCGCAGTTTTCAAACTAAGATGAAATTCTTTGATGATGTCTAAGCCTTCGTATTCCGCCTCTTCACTTTCATCTTCTAAGGCATCTTGCTCATCTCTAAACTTTCGAATATCACTTTGATTTTCATCTACACTAACGTTCTCAAGTTGTAGATACTGCTCTGTAACGCCTTCGACAAGCTCATTTATATAGCTTACATCTCCATTTAGTTGTATGGATTCAAACTTTTTGAAGCAGTTAGATAGAACTGATGAAACCTGCTCGACCACCCAAGGATCATTAACGTGATAGGTTAAAAACAAAATAGCATTTGCATTTTTTCTTTTAGTTAGGTTAGAGCACCATTCAGTCACCGTGTTCTTCACTTCTGGTTTGTGTAAATTCTTTGCTAAATATCTTCCAAGAAAGAAGAAGTAAACGTAGGGGTAGCTAAATGAAAATTGATTATCGTTATTTTTAATTAGCTTTGCGTTGACTAGAGTACTGAGTCTTGAGTCTAAATCAACCTTAAAAATAAGTTTTGAATATTGTTCATTGAAGCCTTGCAACTCTGGTTTAGATATTTCATTTAGGTCTCCATTTCGAAATAGCCATGCTAAATGTGAAAGATAGTTAAACAACTCATCATATTCATCTCTTTTTACACCTGATTTCTTTAGATTTCCTGTCATCAAATATTCATAATAGTGCGCAAAGCTACTATTTTTCAATTCTGATTGCTCTGTCTGTACATTACTACTTTGCAATAGAATTAAGAGATAGAATGGTTGTGATGGTACTAAGTTTTTACCAAGAACGAGATTCACAACACTTTCAATGTCATGTATTTTCTTATCTAGTTCGTATAGCGTGTTAACCTGACCGCGCAGACACCATTTTCTAATTAGTTTATGTCTTAATGCGTGTCCAAATCGAGTGAGTTCATAAGTTTCAAAATTCTGTAAAGCTACCGCTAGATCTTTATTGACTATTTCCGACAATTCAAAACCTGAGTTTGCAGTAAGTATTACTGAATCAAATTCAGTTTCTAGTGAAAGAATAAGTTTTAAAGTAGCTTTTAGACCACCACGAAGCCTGTCGATATCGTCAACAAAAACAACCCTACGTTTTTTAGGCGATCTTAAAAATTGATTTGGTTCTTTATATTGTTCTTTTGCCCATTTCTCAAGTAGTTTAGAGAAAGTATTAGAGTTAAAACTGCCAATGTCACTTGCGTTTACTAAGAGTGGCATTTGCCCCTTGTTGTGCATATCTCTATAGGCTTTAAACAATAGGGTCGTTTTGCCTGATTTTTCCTCACCTAAAATTATCAGCTTTAGATTGTCTAGTTCTGGGCTTAGTATTTCCTCAGAGGGAATACTGAAACTTGCAGGCTCTGCATCGTCTTTGTCGTTTTTGTATTTCTTTCTTTTGAGTTCTGGGTAAACGAACAAATCATCAATCTCTAAATGATCTTTGTCGGGGTGAATAAAGCCCCCACCAACATCAGAAATCTTAACTAAAAAATCGTCTTTCAAATTAAGGCATTCAATTAAGCTAGAGTTTATACCTTCGAGAGAAGTTGTATGTTCTTCACCAATTTCAATGCCTGTTTCATTGAGTTCATAAACTTTTTGTACAGCAGTTTTTACGTCGTCTAATTGGAATGAAACTATTGAATAGCCTGCCTTTAACTCAGCTTCATGAGGTTGCAATGCATTAGCTTCAAAATATAAGTTACTACCCAATTCAAAGTCGTTAGTTATGCCAGCGTGACTTGAATGCTCGTGACCCGATAATATGGCAGTTGCGTGGGTATTAACCAACCGTCTTAATTCGCTAGATGTACTAGGATAGTACCAGTTGAGAGGGTGATGAATAAGCACAAACCTCAGTTCTGCTGGCTGAGAAATCACATCTCGGAATTTGTTTGCAGGAAATACTAATAGTCCTGCAACCTCTGGGATTCGAGACATCCAAGAAGCATTTATAGCTGTGAATCTAACAACCTTATTGGCTATAAGAAACTCATACTCAGTTAAAAGTTTATGGTCGAGAATTGGGACACAAGAAGTAATTTTGTTTCTGAAGTTGAAATAGTTTAACTGTACCTTAGTACATTCATCTGTAATAGCGTCCTTCTCTGCAATCTCGTTTGAACTTATGACGTTTTGAATCAATAGCGACCTAACATCGTCTTCTGGCTTTAGAACACAATCATGATTGCCTGGCACCATCAGTATTTCTACTACTTCGCATCCCTCGGATTTAATTTTATTTTTAATATTTTCTAAAAACCCCTGAATTGCAGAATACTCTTCATCTTTACCTGAATATGCTATGTCGCCTGTTATAACTATAAAAAATGCGTCCGATGTATGAGCATCATTAAAACATGTTGATGCAATTTCATCCGCACGTTTAAGAATACCATCAGTAGATGAATGAACATGAATGTCACTTATATGCAATATGGATATTTTCATAGCCTGATTTCTAAAAAGTTTTAATCTAAATCTTTATTTAACATTCATTAGCAATTAAAGTCGATGTCTGGTGCAGGCTAAATCAATTAAACTTAAAATAAATCCTACCTAAACACATAGATATTTTCAGCCATTCCCAAAAAAAAGCTAAAACTTGCCATCTGGTCGTAACAGTTTACATTGAAAGATTAAAAAGCAAAAAGACTCATGGCGTTAATATTGAGTCGCTCTATAAATACTGGACACACTTTGAGCCGAAGACAGCACCAACGGATTATGAGTAAGCATCCCTTGCAAAGGGATACTTAGGTAATTATCAAGTAATATGATACAAAATAATATTATTAGCTACCGTGTCCCTAAAGCAAAATGCGTCCATAATTAGAGCTTTCTTAGGTTTTGATCTCAGAGCCTGAGCGCAAGGCAGAAAGAATTGATCATTCAACACTTTATTCCCAACCTTCAAATAAGTAGTCTTACCGCGCTTAATATCTGACAAGGGGTCAGACAATAATTTAATCTTGAAATATTCACTGTGAATATATTCAATCGTGAATTCAATTTGCCTGATTGTACGGTCAACAATATAAGGCGCCATTTCGGGAAAGCTGTACGAAAGCCCCTTACCACCCAAGATTAAATTTAATGCTTTTTTTTGATTTCTTTTAATTAAAAGCAACAACTGTTCGTCAGAGTCACTCACATCATCTTTAGCACTTTGATTTACAGAAAATGTCCTGAATGCCAGAAGTCTCATCTTCTGTGGAAGCTTTTCCAGCTGCTCCAAAATAACAATTGCTGCATCATTCAAAGAAAAATCATTCTGATTGAGTAAGTGAAGCTGAGGCTGGCTAACCAAGATAATAACTAATAATAGACCTTGCTCTGTGGACGTCAATTCATCTTCAAGATCACAATTTAAAAGGTCAATTTGAGGAAGGTAAATTTTAATTTCCGAAATAAATTGTCTAATTTTCGCATCCAATTGTTCCCTATCGAAAGTTACCCCTGGACTCACAAGTGGTATCTCGAACAGCCTAACTCTATCTTTCATTTTCAAGCTCCAACAAAACCGCCATAGAAAACAAGATTGCATTTAGACCACTGTTAGAGAGAGCTGCAGATGCTGGGATTGCACTGGTCTTAATACGTTGGCTTGAAAATAAAAGATATACGCTTGGCCGCCCACCTCTCTTGCACACCACGAAGGAAGGCACTGTTAAGTGAAAATATTCAAAAATGCATGCCTGAAGCATTCTTAAATACTCTCGATTACACTCATTCGTGTGCGCAATAGCCAGATGATTTCCGGGTATTTCCAGCATAGCAAGCAGCTTCAAAAGCTTGTCTGCCGAGACTTGATCAGTCAGTGATAAATATCCATTTTGAATGAGTCTCTGCCAAGCCTCTATTCCAGATCTACACGAAAGATAATTGATTTGAACAGTCTTAATGATGGATTGGTATTGAGTAAAGAGCGCCTTAGCAAACCATAGCCAGTCGCTGTTCTGCAATTCGCGAACGACCAGTTCCTTTGAGTGGCTGAAATCAACCTTACTATTGGAGCAATCACACAGTATCTTCTTGGCAATTAACAATAAGCTATTAATGTTCTCTCTGGTCAGATACTGCCTGAGTGCTATTACCTCTAGAGGGTAGTTCTTCTGCAGATCGGCAAATACGCAAATGATGTTTGAAAGAGTGATTACGCTTTCGTTTTTTAAGAATTGAGGCGGTGATGCCTCGATCACCTTGTAACTATCGCTAACCGCATTAATGTCGAATTTGCATGTTGAAAAAAGTATTGCTTGCCACTTAACTACTTGGTTATTGCTGTGGTAACGCGAGGCCTGTTTTCTTAGAGCACTCGATGTTTTACCTGACCAACGCTCAGCAATTTGATAAGAAATTTTCAAATCCGATATGGCACGGTCAATGACCATTCTTACCGAGTTCTCAAACCGATGCATGTATTCTGAACAGCTTGTCAAAATGGAATAATGAGCAAAATCGGCTCCTAACTGATGCAATGAATTCGTTAAGCTATCAGCACCTCCGACTAATGGCGATATAAGCTCGGAAGAAACTACGGTGTGTGACAAGGAGTGAAATCGTATCGAAGGGTCACCTGTAGCGGACTTAAGCAAATGACTCGCGCATGTGAATAGCTTAGAAAGGCTATATATTTTGCCTATTCTATTCGGATCCCCAAATAAGTACTCCCCAAAAGAAGCATGCTCATTTTGCCTATAGAGAACCAGCGCTTCAAATTCTGGGCATTCGCCCAACTCAACTTCAATACGTCGTTTTGAAGAGGGTGATTTTGTTCCTCGGACATTAATTTGAAGAACGTCACTAAAAATCTGGACGTCCTCCACTCGCAACTTTAGGAGCTCATTGATTCGAAATCTTTTTCGGAAGGCAATACTGAACATCGCTTTTAAATAGAGCTTGAGTCTAGAGTCTATTGATGAGCCTGTTAGCCAAGTTTGTATAAGCTCGTATTCATGTGCCCATAAAACATTGGCTAATGGAATGGATACAGGAATTTCATCATGATATTGCTTTCTTAAAGGTGGTACATCTAACCAACCCACAAGAAAGTGGTGCCAAGATTTAATTGCAGACGCCATGTTTTTTTGGCTACCTGAAGCTACTTTGCTCATCAATTCATCATAAAATTCTTCAAATTTTGACAGCTCCCACTTCTCGATTTTTTCAAATCGCAATGCAAAAAAGATAGGTTCAGCTAAAACACTCACGTAATTTCTGAGTGTATTAAATGCAATATTCGGATGCCTCTCTGTACCATTCAGAATCAAATGACATACCCAAGCCAATATCAGCGAGGTCAATGGTCCAGCATCCATAGCATCACTTAGAGTGATTTGGCATTGCTCTAATAATCTAGCCTTACTTCCCTGCCGATCATCAACCCTAGCGGATCCACACATCTTGACTATCTTGTTGACTAAAAATGGATTTTGATCGTCTCCTTGGGGCTCTAACCATCCTTCTAGGGATCTATATAAAGTTTCTTCGTGCATACTTACATCAGCTTCGGTTTCTAAAACCAGTGCCTGTTTAGTTATTAACCTTGCATAGCAGTCATCAGACAGAGCCGTCATTGGTATAACCCCTTGAAAATGGTCAACAAGTGGCCCAGAAGCGATCTCAGAGAACCATGTAAATTGATCACTTGTAAACATTTGAAGTGTCAAACCAACTGTTTCAGAGTTTCCATAATGTTCAACGAGACAGTTCAGAGATAGCTCCTGTACCAGAGTCCACTCGGTCTGCGAGAGCAGCTTCAGTGAAAGACTTCCCAGTTGAATCCTTTGCTGCCGACCACTCTCATCAACCCAGCCAAGCCCTATCTTTTCTCCCTCATATCTCTTTGGCTTGGAAAGAATTGCCCTTTTGAAGTCTGAAACCCTCAGCCCGTCGAAAGCAAAAAGGCTCAATAATAGATGCTCATGACCAGGAAGCTCTATTGTTAAAAGAGTTTGTTGAAAATTCTCGAATCTTGTTACACCGTTTTCACTAAGTAACTGCGCGATCCGGTTTGATTTTGACAATGCTCGTCTCAAAGTATGAAGCTTCATAATCCCTTCCTTGCAAGACCATGGACTGGGAAAATATGAAGTTCCTGCAATACTTTCTCTTGCGCAGCTGAAATTACCTTGATGAACTCGCGCAGGACAAAATCTGAGTCAGACGCCCAACTCATTACACCAGACACTTGGTGTCTTAAATGTGCTGCTGAGAAGCGAGATGAAACTCCAACTTTATTGAATTTAGACTCCCAGAAATGTCTAGCAAAATTTTCAACTAACGGATTAGTCCAACTTTTAGCAATTCTGGAAACACTCACGGGATAAGGTGGGTCTGACATGACAAATAGAGGTGATTCCTTGTACTCAACAACACCCTTCAAGTAGTTAATGAATTTTTTGTCGCTGTAGTTTGCTGCCTGAAGACGATTAGCTAGGTTTGCACAATGTATTCGCCAATAAGTTAGCTGCTCTGATAGTGCGGGAGTAATTGCGACTGGCAGAGCTGATGCTTCATCCAATACATTTTTATCATCAACTATTATGTAAGATCTGAACTCATGAAAATCTCGGCTCAACAATGAAATTGGATTAGCATCACGCAGAGCTAAGCAAAAGATTGCGAAAGTAGCAGTGTAATTACAAAACGCGTTATGAAACTCTAGAAGCTTTTTAACACCACAACGATTAGATGGCCGAATCTGGTTAACCTGGTTTGAAAGGTCTATAAAAATGGAACTAATAACCTCATCTTTAGCAACAACTCTCGATCCAAAAGCCAACCCCTCAACGTTTTCTACACATTCACCCCAGCCAATAACTGCATAAAAAGAGTTAGCCGCACTCCAAGAGGCCTGGCGGGTTGTACGACGGTAATAAGCTTTTGCACTCGCAACACCACGAAAATCGCCAGATAAGACACACGCATCATATGGATCAATTTTGCAATAACGAGTCGCAAAAATTGCTGTCGTTTTAATAAGTCGAGTTATTTTATTACTGGTTTTAGTTTTCTTATTTTCTAAACACAGTAGGGATTTAATATCTTTAGCATCAGGAATTTTCTCATATAGTTCCTGAAGAACTTTACTTATAAACTGTGGCAACGGTTTAACCAACACTGTTGAAGATTTTTCATAGCCCATATCTCCAACGCCATCATTTGGTTTAGCGCCATTTGGAAAAATTTCAGATAAATCGAATAAGATAATTCCGTTTTGAATATCGATAACAATGACCCATTCCTCAGAATGATGACTCAAGATTGGTGCATCTAATACAAGATCTGGCTGCAATCCAATAATGAGTGAAATTGCATCAACCAACCCTTCAACACATCCGCTGCGCACACGCTCATAAAGTTCTGCAGTTGTAGCCAAATATTCTGCTCGTGTCATTGACCGCCAGTCAGTAATGGATTGACGGTCTTTCCTAGAAGAGTAATGTTTTTGAAAGAAATAATGTGATCTAACTCTTGCAACAAATGACTTCGTTTCACCAGTGAATACCTGCTGACCTCTATACAACATTCTGGCTAATGCCTTTTGTGAGGAATTAACTAATGATTCTTCGCCATATTTAATTAAGCGCCAAAGAATATCCTCTGTCTGTGCTGCAACCTTCCGATCCGTTAATAACAAACTGAAAAATGCCCCTACATACTTAAGAAGGTTATTTGAATTTAAATCGTCACATGCCTCTATAAGTTTCCATTTTCTGATTTCTTTTGCATGCTTTTGACTGGTTAAACCTGTGACATAAGATAAAGAATATTCTATGTTTATTGCTTCAATTTCCCGTGTTGCCAACTCAATAGACTCGCGTAATTTCGAATGTGCATCATTTGTACCATCGCAAAACTTGTCAAACGCACTAAGTGCCTTACAGAGACCCCGCATTGATGAATCAAGCTTTACCTCTGATGGCTTAAATTCACCTAAACTTCTAATCAACAGCCGAAGAGCATCCTGACCATCAAAGGTCATACGCTTTAAATTAAAATCAATCACTCCAAAATCTTCATCCGTGCACTCAATAAGGCTCATGGCAAATTACTCTAAAAAATATCCGTGAAAAAAAAGACGCAAAAAATCCCGAGGCGCAAATGCAGCGTCGGGATTGTCAGATTAACTCAAGCAGAATTGATTAAAGTTTATTAGCAGGGTGGAGTTAATCGGAAATGGGCAAAATACGCACGGACTCCTAGAGCCCGTCCAAAATCGATTTGGACCATATTTTTAGTTTAATGACTCTTTTGAAGATACAATTAAACTATTCAACTACTGTTTAAAACAGTGGTTGGGCGAGTGCCTAGAATTGAAATTTCGGATATTCCGAATATGGCATTAAGCCATTGTTAAAGTGCTTATTTATTAAAAATAGCACGACAAAATATTAAAACCATAGCTACAAAGATGTCAATCATAATTTTGACCAAAGGTCATATTTTAAATTTATTTTTGCAGGTAAAAAACATAGATTGAAACAGCATTTGTGACGAATTATAAATTTGCATTTTTTTAACCTACATAATTGTCACAATTTAAACTAGATAACCACTTGTTTTTGTTAAATAAGATGGATATTTAAGTAATTTAGAAACAGTTGATTGATGTATATGTGCATCAATTTTTTCAGTTTCCGAAGCCATCGTGGGTTCGACTCCCGCCGGGCGCGCCAGAAAATTATAGCTTCCAGTA
>WBZT01000151.1_pt1 | contig 58249 bp, 135 predicted proteins | sample 5204241 | NCBI WGS metagenome assembly WBZT01 (sample SAMN12344358, study PRJNA552823) | activated sludge metagenome | biome: Activated sludge suspended growth; feature: Nitrification reactor; material: Wastewater; isolation source: activated sludge from nitrification reactor of wastewater... | reverse complement strand
ATTACGAACAACATGAATGTCCGCATTGCAAGCATAAGTGGTGGGTAGAATTGCCGAACTAAATAAAACAAGAAAATGGAATTAGAATTATTCAAAAAAACCTACACGTCTACAATGATGAGGCTTGTAAAAAAACTTGCTGAAAAATTGGAATCAGAAATAAAGCAAGATTTGATGTGCGAAAACCACCATGTGATATTAAAGGCAAAACACAAGATGGATGATTTGGCAGAAGCTAAAATGTTGCTATCTATTTATGATCCGCCCAAAGAAACGCCGGAACAAACTAATCCAATCGACCCATTTGAAGGTGCGCCGGAGTGGGCGAGGTTCAGGGTTGCTAGTGAAGATGAAAAAGAGTTTTACTGTGAGAATAGACCGCAGATACATAGCACTCCACACACAGAGTACTGGATATTCCCTGATGGCAAATTCATTCAATGCCCAGACACCATACTATATTACCACGACTGGAAAGAGTCGCTTATAGAAAAGAAATAAAAATGGCACAGATAGATATTAACAAACTACCGGAAAATCTGAGATTACAATACTTACAAGTGCTTGAGGAAATTTTGAAGAATTTATTGGAATCAAATATTGAGGATAAGTATATAGCAGTAAAGAATTTAGAAGGCGAAATAGCTCTTATTAAGTATTCTAAGATTATAGGTAAAATGGTAAACTGTGAGATTATAGCAGAGATTGATGATGCTCTAATTGAAAAATTATCTTAACAAATACACCATGACCAAAATGAACAAAAAAGTATTGGTGAGAAGCACCAAAAAAGAAGCCTTTGAATTAGGCATGAAACTCATTGCATTAGATGAAGTTCCTTTTAATAAAGAATTTAGATGCAATGGTTATAAAATAATTAATAACGAATTGTTTCTTTCAAGATATTCTGATAAGTGCGATAAATTTCCATACGAATACAACCTGCAACAAACTATTGATTTTGCTTGGGGATGGTATCAATGTAATCAAAAGCCAGAAGAAAATGAACCCGATACAGATGGGAGCACAAAAGTTGCATTTGAGTTGTCAACAGAAAGAAGTGGTGTTGGCAGTCAAGATTGGGGAATGTTTTGTTCCGTTAAACCAATTTGGTTTGTGTATGGTAAGTAGTATTGTCGCCATAACCCAACTAATCAATCACTACTAAACTAAAAAAAACGCACTCTAATGAGAATCATAGGTTACAACATAGTTCCAATTTGCTTTCTGGCTCTTGCTGCTTTTATGATTTGGATGAAAACAGACGGCTGGGGATGGTGCATATTTGGTGCAATAATTACAGCAGCTATTCCAAGTGGCAACAACAATAATGATGACTGAAATTTATATAAACCACAAAATTTGAAATTACAGATGAAAAATACTAACCCTACCAGTCAAATAATGTTCGCAATGTTCATATTATGTGTTACGCTTGTTTCATGCGCTGAAAAAGCAAAAATAATTAGTTTGGAAAAAATGGAAATAAAAATTGACACGATTTATGTATATAAAATTGAGCTAAGCAACGATGAAGGTAAATTTTACAAAATCATAAAAATATCAGATAAGTATGAGACAGGAGATGTTATCCAAATCATTCGATAAAACATCAAAACCTATGGAAAACACTAGCCCCATGACGGCAGAGGAATACTTTAATATTAATGCAGAAGAAACCAATAAATGGCTTAAAAAATTGACCAAAACAGAACGTAATCATTTAGTAGAAATACTAAACGATTACGCCACCCACCGACTTCAATTCGAGAGAAAGCAATTCGAGAAAATAAAACAAAGTAGCCAACTCTTGATAACTGAATGGTTGTTGGATAAATGCCAACGAGTTCAAAGAGGTAGATTTAATCTTTCTGATTATATAGTAACAACAAAATGGTGCTTAATAGATGATGCAGTAAACCTTTGGGATGGATTTAATGATTCCCAATTAAAACTATATTCAAGCGAAGAAATAATTGAATATCATGAAAAACATTTTCCAATCTCCCACCCTTTGACTGAAGAGAAGTAATTCAACCATATAATATAAAAAAAACCATAAAGATGAAAACATTCATATTGAAATACGAAGTGCGTAATAGAATTAATTTCCCAGTAGGAACCATAGTTGCAATTACAGATGATGATAATACTAAATTTACTGTCGTAGAAGGAGAATTAAAAGGGGAAAAAGGATGTATTGCAGATGGACTTAAAGGATGGCTTATTGAAGACACTGCGGAAAACAGAAAGCTTGTTGAGGTTTTTTTGACAAGATCTTTACACATTAAACTCCTCACAGTGAATTTAAATGATGAGTGGAGGGAAGTTCCAACTGCTATATTATAATTTAACTTGAACAAGCCATAAATCTCGACCTATCAAACGTTAATTATTATGGATGAAGTTAAAATGTTTTTATTTGCAAGATGGATAACAACTTGTTATGCCGATTCACATTTGGATAGTAAAATGAGGTGTGAACACGACGAGGGTTTTAAAGAAAACGAAGCAATTTCTGTTCTAAACAGAGAAAGTGGATATTGATATAAAGAACAATTAAAATATTTTAACGATGTTGTATATCCAAATTATATTAAAAATGGTACTGTTGATAATACTAAACAATTCTTAAATATTACTATATGTTCGATTTGTCCTGATTGTATGTCTTACAATAAAAAGACAGAAACGGAATTAACTAAATGTTGGAACTGCGGAGAAGAATACAGAGCAAACTGACACATAATATTGATATTAATTCAATACCCAAAACACCCTAAACCTATGGAAAACACTAACCTCATGACTGCGGAGGAGTTTTACAGTTCAGAATTATGGGAATTTGGCGAAGTCGCAAGAAAGCCTTATACCTTCGCACAAGCCTACGCAGCCTACCGGCTGCAATTCGAGCGGGAGAATAATAAGATTCCAAATACTGGCGAGGAGATTAATAATTTTATCAATAAGTCAGAGGCGAGGAGGACGTTTCAAGGAACTCCGTGTTTTGCACAAGAGCGTTTAGCTTTTGATAGTGCAGTAAGAGAAACATTATCAAGGTTAAGGAACATTATACTGTCAGAACGTGAGCAGCAGCAGAATAGCTGGATGCCTACCGAGGAGGAGTGGAAGCAATTTCCTGATGCAAAGTGGGCGGCGATGGATAGTGATGGAGATGTTTGGATGTATATTGATGATCCAGTTTTACATAAAATATCATGGATTGGAAAATGGATTCCGGAATCATCGAAATGTATTGAACCGTGCAACCTCAACTGGAAAAAGTGCAAAGTTCAAAGGCCGGAGGGAATTTAATAATTAAATATAATGAAACTAAAAACCATAATCTTAATCGAAATATAACAAAATGACAGAGACACAAATTCAACTATTGGCAATCGCCCTTTTAATCGTATCTATAATAAGTTTGAGAATTTCATGGATCAGACTTAAAAAAATTAATAATACCACGCCAGGGAGAAAAAAAAATAAAATAAGTAACGAAGAATGTGGCAAACAGAGTGAAGATTTAGACTCCACTTATATGTTGCCAGTTGACGTAAAACGATTCATCGTGTGGCTATCTAAAAATGATGAATGGCATTATGAAAGCACAGAAAATTTATGGAGGAAAGACGGCTTCCGGAGTAAAACAACAGACGAACTATACACATACTACCTAACCAAACGCAATTTATTCTGATGTCATCATAATACCAAATGACCATCTAAGAAAGAAAAAAAATGAGTAAACAAACATCTAATACGAATGGCAAAAAAAAGCCAAATGACCACCGTTATATCATTGTTTCGTTGAAATATGGGGAGAACGGAATCCTTTGTTTTTGGCGACCTAATAATGCAGGCTACACCAATGACCTTCAACAAGCTGGCCGATATTCAGAAGAAGAGGTCAGAGCCGATCTATCTTACTACCATAATGGCGAAAATGTAGCTATTGAAGAAACTAAACTATTGTCTGATTTTAAAATACGGATAAGCCTTGAAAATAATTACATGAAGGTTCGCAAATACAAAAAACTTGCTAAACTAGGAATTCTGTCTTCTAGTGAGAATGCCAAGAAAAAAGTAAAAGAAAATGAAACAGAAGAATGATCATGTAGAAATTAGCGTCATAATTCAGGGCGCACCCATAATAAATGGCGGTTACGTTGTTGCATCTGAGGATTATGTGTTTGCTTAATCAAAAACACATGACCATTTAAACACTGCTCCTCTGAGTCGCCTTAGCCGATTAGAAAAAATTAATTAGATTTGTGATATATCATTAACACTTAAATCATGAGCAACAATTCCAAAAAAACCGCAAAATCACAAGAACTTTCTTTAGAAGAGCAAATAGGAGGAATGCTCTTTACAATCCACCAACATCATCCAGAAACTGATGAGATAATTTATTATGAATCTGATATTATCAAACTCCTAAAAGCACTCGGACATCCAGAACCTAAATTTGGTCATATTCTGGAAATTGAAGATTTTAAAAAACTAAACAAAAAACATTAAACATGGGATTATCAATAGAAAAAACAACAACATTAATTAAATGGTCAATACCTCTACAAAAAGGAGATCTACCACCAACCGAAATAAATGATTGGGATGATAATTCTTGGTTAGTAGAGCATTTAAGACAATTGGCAGATAAAATAGAAACAGAAAACCCAAGAATAATAAACATTGGAATGGAAACCGATTGCCAATATAAATGCCCAAAGCTTTATTTGAAATTATATGAGCGAACAATATAATTAATCCAATACGAAAAAGCAGTTAAATTAACCCCCCAATCCTTTTATAACGGAAAATTAACTCCCGAAAAAAACACATTACCATAACTGCAATAGCTCCTTCAATAGCTCCCTCAACCTACCATAGTAGGAATTTAATTAAATCTTAGAGTCAAGTAAACGGAACAGAATACTTGACATATACCTACAATAGTAGAAACCTAATTAACCCTTAGAGAATAAAAATATATAATCATGGACTATACAAAAGAACAATTTGAAAAATTACCGAAATGGGCTCAGTCTGAAATAAATCGTCTGAAAAACGAAAATAAATCCATTAAAGAAAAAAACAATCAGATAGAAGGAAATTCTGAAACAAATACTTTTTTGGTTGAAGGCCTTGATTTAAAACCATTACCAAAAAATTCATGTATTGATTTTAAAACTGGTAAAAATAACCTCAATACAGTATCTGTATTTATTAAAAAAGATGGAACCATTGATGTAAACACACAAAGTAGAATGGGACAATCACCAGTTATTATGCCAATGGCCGCAAACTCCTTCCTTATTTCTTTTATTTAAAAATTAAATCTACCCATCACAATAAAAAATAAAATCTATGTCAGAAACAAAATATATCGTGTCCACCAGACATATCCAGATATTAATCAATTCTTCTGATAAAGAAGAAAAAAATAAACATTATGGAATGTTGAGACTTTTTGCAGACGAATGCAGAAAAGCAGCTAATTTTATCGTTAACCAACAACATATCAACTTCAACATAAAAGAAAGAATTAAAATATATAACCCAGAAATTAATGCTAAATATGAAATTATAGAAAAGAAACTTCTACAATTAGAACAAGAGTTCAAAACTTCTGCCAACAAAGAAAGAAAATCTGAAATCAAACTCAGAAAAAAAGAACTCTTTGATCAAAAAAAAGAACTGAATGAATCCCTGGTCGATTTGGAAAAGGGATTTTATACCAATTCGGGAACAACCTCTAAAGGAGATAATCCACCCATTCAGAATTCTACCTATCAACTTGTTGCTAAAAAATTTTCACACCTACCATCTTATGTAAGATCATCCTTAAATGATGGAGTATTTAAAAACCTTAAAAAAGACCTGCCTGAAGTTTTAAAAAATAATAAAACCGTAAGAACCTATCGCAGTAAATTTATCCCTTTTCAAAAACAAGCAATTAGAGGCCTGAAATTCAATCCACAACAAAAAGAATTTGAATTTTCTTTTCTTAATATCCCAATTGTTACAAATTTAGGACGAGATAGAAGTAATAATTATATCATCCTGGAAAGAGTAGTGTCCGGTGAATATCCTCTTTGTGATTCATCTATTATCTTAAAAGATAATAAATTCTTTCTATCCCTTGTGTTTAAAACCCCAGTAGAAATAAATACCAACTTATCTAATGATATTTCTGTCGGTGTTGATCTGGGCGTGGAAATCCCCGTCTTCGTTACATCTTCTAATGATAAATGGGGAACCTTTTTTGGAAATAAAAAAGCACTGTTCCATAAAAAACAAGCCTTTAGAAAACAAAAACAAGCTTTGCAAAAATCCATTTCTGAATCCTCCGAAGGTGGACATGGTTACAAAACCAAAATGAAGAAATTGAATGATTTATCCAATGCGGAAAAGAATTATACCCAAACACTGTTTCATACATTGGCAAAAAATGTAATTGATTATGCCATCAGCCAAAATGCCGGAGTTATTAAATTGGAATTCCTGGAAGGAATAAATGAAAATGATTCTAAACTTAAACCCCTGGTCAGATTCTGGTCACCAAGAAAATTACAAACACTTATAGAAGAAAAAGCAGCAAAATATAATATCCAGGTTCTGTACGTTGATCCTTATCACACCTCTCAGACCTGCTCGTGTTGTGGACACTATGAAGAAGGACAAAGAAATAACAGACAATATTTTGTTTGTAAAAATCCACTCTGTTCTAAAATAGAAAAAAAACAACACGCAGACAGAAATGCTTCTGTCAATATTTGTAATTCTAAAGAATATGTCCTCTCTAAAGAAGATTGTAAAATATCTAAACTGTTGAAAGAAAATAAAAAAGAAAAGGCAACATCATCTTGATTTTTTTTCTTATATTTGTATATCGTTCTTTGAAAAAATAATTCAAACATATAATGTAAATCGGTGACTAAAACTGTAACCGGTTTGCTGGGCTGGTTGTACAGCCTTATGATGAGTTTTTGGCTCATGCCGTGTCTGCTGTAATTCTACAGATACCCAAAAATCTCATTAAACACCATTCTTTATAAAAAATTATCCGAATTTTTAATTCGGAAAACAGCCATAACTGTTTGAACCTTAATAAACAACAACCATATCAGTTGTTTATACCATTAATCTGATTGGTGTTTACAACGTCGGCTTATTCCCGAATATTCAGAAAGAGTTGTTTATACCATTAATTTGATTGGTGTTTACAACTTAAGCCCTTGTTTTACTAAGTATGAAACGGTTGTTTATACCATTAATTTGATTGGTGTTTACAACCTATCTTTAGCAAATGAAAGATCTGGATTCGTTGTTTATACCATTAATTTGATTGGTGTTTACAACGGTATAGAACTGACCCAGGGAGAGCATAAGGGTTGTTTATACCATTAATTTGATTGGTGTTTACAACTAGGTCGAGCTGCACGAAGTGATCAAGGCGGTTGTTTATACCATTAATCTGATTGGTGTTTACAACGATAAAGACAGGAACTGGAGTTGTTTATATCCCTAATTTGTATGGTGTTTACAACCAACCAACCAACTCTTAATTCGCAATTCGCAAAACGCGAATTGTTGTTTATACTCCGAATTTTTATTGTGTATGCAACTGCAACTGCAACCAACACCAAACAACAATAGTTAAAAAAATTTCCAAAAAAATTTTTGGCGAAATTTTTTTTGAAAACCCAATTGAAATATTTTCTTTCTAAAATTTAAAAACAAAAATTATATGGTGTATGCAACGTGTATGCAACCTTTAAAAATGATGGTTGAAAATTTAATAAAAAAATTGGGGGAAAAAATTTGTAAGGGTCTGTACCCCCCCTGCTAAGGGCAATTTTTTAAGGGCTAATTTTTGATACGAGCCTAAAATAAGGGGCTTAATTTAGGGTCTTAATAAGGAATAGGGGCTTTATTATATAAGGGGTAAGCCCCCAATTTAGAGGGCTTAATTAACGTCATACCGACCTTTGTGTTTTTCCTTTCGGTTGTACGCCTTTTTACTTTTATGTACCTGATGTTTGGCACGATCATACCACCCACCTTCCATCGCTTGTTCACGGATTAACGCCCTGTCCATAGCACGGAGGCGTTCGATTTCATTGTGCTGTTTCATAGTTGAGTTACGTTTCGTTTCTCTTTCTTGTTACAGGTTTTTTCGTAGAAGTAAAACATCACGAGAATTCCGTTGATGAGGACGAACAGCAGGAGTGCCATGTTGAACACCATACCTGCGCTTCGGATGAGGTCGCCATGTTTGTTGGCGAAGTTGGTAACAGCTTCCATGAGTTCCATTGTGTAGAACACCACAACAACGAAGGAGATGAGTGAGAAGATGAAGAGGATTTTGTTTTTCATGATTGAATTACGAAACGATTTTGTTGTTTGTTACAGAAAACACAAAGCCCCCGTTTAGGGGGGCGAAGTTTGTCATAACTAATCTTTAGGCTTGTTCAGCATTGAGGACGGTATAGCTTGCGGAGAATTTGAGTTTTTCGGCAAGGTATCCGAGTGCAATAAGTCGTGTTTGTCCTTTGCTTTTACGGACGATTGTTTTTCCTGTTTTATCGTTATACAGGGTAAAGCGGAAAGTGCGGATGATGTCGAGAATCATTTGCTGTTTGTTTTGTGAAGGAGTTACGAAATGGGGTTTTACCTTGTTACTGCTTTTTGAAATTGTTTTTGGAGTTTGTCCAGCCGTTTTTTGTTCTCTTTGAATTTCTTGGGGTCGGTAATGGCGAGGGTGAATCCTGTTTCCTTTTCGAGTTTTTGGATTTCTTCGTAGAGTTCGTGGCGGTTCATATAGTAATTACGATTAAGGAGTTTTACTTGTTACTGAGCTTATTTTCCCTGGTTACGAGCTTGGCTGTTTTTGAATTATTGGATATACAATAAAGTTCAATAAAGATGTAAAATATATTTTCAAGATATATTGAACTTTGGGGTATATCTTTTAAGTTATTAAAATTCGTCTGGGGGATCTGGGGGTTGGTTTTTTGGCTTGGGGTATGGATATAAAGCAGCAACCCCCCGTTCCGAATCATGGTTGGGGGGTTGCGACAGTTAGTGTAAGAAATAATATAAACACCTTCGGTCGGTATTTTGACCATTCGAGGAAGGGGAGGCTTTGCCGGTTAGGTCAAAGGCTCATGATGGTGTTTTACTTTATTACAAAACTGTTCTAACGATAGCGTAGTCACCTTTTGATTTGTAGAAAGTCCCTGAATAGTTTAAAGTGTTGATACCTTTGAAGCGAATGTTAATTCTTTTGTCACCCATATTGGAGCGAAATTCTCTTCCGATTTGAGTAATACTTCCCAATACCTGACCTGTCCAAGTTGTGACCACTTTCTTTTCGAGATTCACATATACAAGGTATTTTTGTGGAGGTTTGATTTTAAATTCCCATGCTTCAATAGCTGAACGAAGTTCATTTGTTACTTCGTTTGCATAAGGAAAAGTGTTTGCTATTTCAACGGGAATGGAATTTGTTTTGTTGTTTTTCAGATACTCTTTTGTAACGGCATTGTTTTGCTGATACTTGTTATAAGCATCCAAATATTCTGTATGATTTTTAAATTCGAGATGCTTGCTCTGTTCCATAGGATAGTTACGAAAAAAATGTTTTCCTTTGTTACAATTTAATCAAACATTTCGGGAGGGCAAACAACAACATGACCGCAAATTGAATAGTCTAATTCATCATCACCTGATGAAAGATAAATAAAAGAATCGCCATACTTTGCCTTCACATACTCCTTATATTCTTTTGCTGACATTCGACCTTCCCGATAAAGTTCAGTTGCCTTTTGGTTTACTACTGGGTTGTCCACAAGTTTGCTTTCTTCATTACAAATCATAATCTGACCATTTGAAAGCTGGACAATCTCTACGATTTCACACTCAAGCATTGAATATAATTCTTTAAGCTGAAACCCTTTTGTTTTGTTTTGAGGTACGACTTCGTGAATATCTCCGTTTTCTTCGATAAGGTAGGCCTTTGCGGTGTCCATTCTTAATGATGTTTGTATTACAATTACGTTTATCGAGTTGAATTTGTTACTAAATTGACATTCCCTGGTTACGAGCTTGGGCTTTTTTGAATTTGAAGATATACAATAAAGTTCAGTAAAGTTGGAAAATATATTTTCAGGATACGTTGAACTTTTGTGTATATCTTAAAGGTGGTATGTAACTTTATTTTTTATTTTCCGTTTAACCTTTTTATCTATAACAAACTGAATAGTTTTTTCGTAACTCCGTTCCTATTCAAAAGAAATAATTAAAGCAACATAAATTTATCAGTAACAAGCTAAAAACTCCTAACGTAACTGGGTTATGACAGCACAAAAGCAAAAACAGCAAAAAGCCCTAATCGAAAAAGCGATTGTGGGTATTATGGAGGCTTATGGTATCAGTCGTTTGGACGTTGAACGTCTTATCGAACTGACGAACGAAAACAGCCGTGTTCGTTTTGTATCCTTGCGGGGATACAATTCTGACAAATCGTTGAACACAGAGGTTGCAAACCAAATTGTGAATATCAATGCTTCTTACGGGAATATGCTTGAAAAAGACGCACTGACGCTGAACAATGTGGTTTTGGGTCGGGATGTTGTCCCAATGGTTGAAACGTGGAACTACGAACGCTATGACCTGAACGGGGTATCGGTAGAGGACTTCAAAAAACAAGTGAAGGAAGCACTCGAAATGGCGTTGTTTGAACTTCGGAATCCTAAAACCGGAACCCGTGAATCAAACGACATCTGGCTGAACAAAGCACTCGTTTTCAACACAAACACGCTGCGGCTTTCCTTGTTCGGCTCTTCAATCAGCAAGGAGGTTGTTCAGGAAGGTGTTTTTAAGAAGGTCAAATCAGCACCTAAGACCGTAGCAAAGCAAATCATTCAGAAAGCCGTTGAACCCCGCACTTCAAAACTTCGCCGTTTTACGATTGACAATCTGAACGGGATGAAGATGGACGGAGAAACCCTGAACTTGGGTGGTGGACAAACGGAAGGGCTTGACCTCAAAGCCTAACAAAAAACAAAGTAAAGCAAAGCCCCCGGCCAAAAGGTCGGGGGTTTTTTGTTTTTCAAAAGATCAGAAGGCAGGTTGGAAAATATTTTTATTTACTTTTGATATACAATAATGTTCAATAGGTTTGGAAAATGTTTTTTCCTAATGGGGAGAACTTAATTGTATATCTTATTGTTTACTAAACACTTAGTATGCTTGTAACAAATTCTCTCCCTTTTTCGTAACTTGGCTATATGAACGAAGTAAAAGAACAGGTAGTTTATGTTGAATTTTATTTGGCAGGGGATTGTATATTTTCCTGTCAAAAGTCATGGCTCCCTAATCCGGGTGATATGGCTATACAAGCTGCTCACCTTGCTAATGTTCATAAGACGGACGTTGATTTAATCAAATGGACTGAACGTATTGTAGAACTCCCTATAACTCTCCCTAAAGGATTTTTGGAGGGTATTGGAATAAGTTTAAACGTACAATGAAAAAAACATATACTCACCCTTTAGCTATACGTCATAAAGGGGAGCGGGGGGATTTTTATTCAGAGTATGACAAGCATGGACGATGTGTATATGATTCTGACAAGTCGGGTTTTTGGACGATGTGTTTTTTCCCGGATGAAGCCCATGTAAATACTCCCTATTTTGTTTTGCATAAATATTCAATCCTATACAACAAATTGCCTTTTAAGGTATAGCAACAAACAAATAAACCAATTCAATTACAATGAAAAAGTACACAATCATGTGGGTTAATACAGGCAGAAGGGAAGTGCTTGTTGGCCATGATTTGAAGAGTGCCTTTTATCGGGAGGGTATTCAGATGTTTTACGGAACAGATAAGTACAAAGTATTGAGTGAGGAGGAATACGAAGCTGATGTGTAACAACAATTATCTCCCTTTCGTAATTTAATCATGGAACGGCAAAAGATAGTATCGGCTCGAATTACACAGATGCCTCGCCCTATGCCGGAAGGTATGTTTGATAAGATGCCGGAGGTTCATGTAACATTGGAAGACGGAAGCGAACAAAAGCTGTTTGAATATTACCCTGATGAAATTTCCTTCAGCGAAAAAGAATTTGTGGGTTTGACTTTGGATGAAGCCAGGGGGTTGAAAACCAAGAAAGACAAGACCTATTTGCGTTCATAAGCATATATTGGTAACAGATAACAAGTTCCGTCACTTGTACGGGGGAAACAGAAACAATATGTGTTTTTAAGAAGTCAAGTTGTGGGTACAGCTACAAACCCAAGATTGAGGTAAAAGGCGGTGCGGGTTACCCGTACTTGCCTTTTGCCTTTTGTAATAAATCATCATGTAATTTCGTAACTATTATATGGTACAATTCGTTTCAGCCAAACCTTACCTAAATGTTTCTGATGAAGAATTTCAAAAGATATTCTTTTGTTTGCACGGAAGGAAAGAAGTTGTGGTTTTATGTGAAGATGAATTGAAAAAGAAGTTGAAACAATTACCATCTTATTTTTTACAACCACGTCTGAATGATATTAAAAAATATTTGGACGAGAACAAGATACCTTATACAGAAAATTTCAAAAACACTACTAAGGTGTAATAATTTTAATTTTTATTTCGTAACTTTATTATGACAACAGAACGGGTACACATATCAAGAATCAAAGCAGGCGATACCATTATTCATAATGGTGTAGAAACAACAGTTTGTGCAAACAATATTAAGTTTGATTCTTTTACGGGAACCTCTTTGTTTGGTGACAGTTACAATATAGGATACAAAAAAGTTACAAGAGTCCTTTTTAAAAATTAGAAAACCAATTCATATGCAAGGTCAATATAAAGAAGGTCAGAAAATAAAAGTGGCTCATAAGTGTTGTCCTCAATGTACCCGATATGTAACCTATGAAAATGGTGGTATCAGAGTAGAAAAACATTGGTTCTCATGGGAATTTTTTTTCAAGGTAAACTTTATTGTAACGGATTGATAATTATTTTCGTAATTGTCTTATGAACAAGCGGAGCATTAAACAGATGAAGGCGACATATGAATACAACAAAAAAGTAGTCGTTGGCGGTGTCTGTGCGTGTCCTTCGTGCGGTGAATAATAAGCAATTAGGAACACTTGATGGTAAATTTCAAGGTTATACCTCAGAGGGTTACAGAATTATTGATGGGGTTGCTTACGATGAATTTGATGACCCTGTGTATAATGTTGACCCTTATGATGATACTCACCCTTTTGATGTTGGTGATGCGGGTGATAAAGACAGATACTAAAATCTGTAACAAATTATTGTCTTCATTCGTAACTTAATTATGAAACACGCAGGACTCAAAAAAGAAATTGATGCCACGTTGATGTTTTTCATTGAAACTGATATTAACATCTATGGCAAGATAACGGAAAGCACAAAAGAAGCCTTCAAGAAGCAAGGGGTAAAAATCCCTGAACAGCACAAAAAGTATCTCTGACAATCTCCCTCCCTCTATCCGCAAAGACCCTCCGAAGCAATTCGGGGGTTTTTTGTTTTATCACCCTGGTGGAAGAACCGGTTACGCCTGGTTACGACAGTAAGGTTTTTTACTTTATGGGATATACAATAAAGTTCAATGTATATGGAAATTATATTTTACAAAAAGAATGAACTTTGGTGTATATCTCTCCAATAGTATAACATCTTTAATCTGGGCTGGTGTCTGGATGGGCTGTAACATTCTGATTATATTTTTCGTAATTCAGTTATGGAAAACACCAACATAATCGACAGGCATAAATCGCTTCGGTGGTGGAGAAGTTTATTTTCATTTGAGCAAACGGCTCTTATTAAAAAGCATTTTCCAAACACGGATACAATCCTAATTTCAACATCTTCGAGTAAGATTGAAATGTTGTGGAAGTTGGAAGGAAGACCTAAGCCGGTTGGTGCTTTGTAATATTTTCATTTTTTAATCGTAACTGAATCATGAACAGACCTACTTTACAAGAATGCAAAGATTACTTTCATAATAATATTATGATGCAACCTAATGCAGTGCGTCAAATGGAGCAGTTATCTGAATGGAGGGCTGCTGCTTATCATTGGAGGTTGTTGCTTAGAGAAAATGACGCTCAAGCGTGCGAAATGATTGCTGAATCAATCGAACGAGGTGATGCCTATCGTGCTGATGTAAAACCCCTGAATGATTGGGTTGAAGAAACCGTTGAGAAGGGTATTATGACAAAAGACGAAGCCATAAAGGTTATCTACCCGGAAATGAACAGGATATATCATCAACATTTTCCGAGAGTGTAACTTTTCTATTTCATTTTTCGTAATTACAAAAAGACGGAATCATGAATATCGTTAGAATTATTACTGCACTCATTATCTACTTAATTTATTCATTTGCTGAATGGGATTTTAATATTGCTAATTGGGGATTTTTTGCAAGATTAACATTTGCTATCCTTGTGATTGGTTCAGCAGTGATGTGGTGGATTTTGGGTTATTTGGCTGATAAAAACAAAAAACAAAAAGAAGAATCTCTCTCTAATGGTGTTCATAAATCAAAATTCCAACAGCGTTTGGAAGAATTAGCAGAAGAACAAAAAAGAAAAAGAACCCCATGATGAACGAGCGTTAGAACTCTGAATCTCTTAGAGGGAGAAGATGAGTGGAAAAAGCTGTAACATTCTCCCTTTAGATTTCGTAACTAATCTATGAGCAAATATCCTACTCAACAATTACCAAATGGAGATGTGATTGAGGTGTATCCTGATAATTTTTTCAGGGTGTTGTTCAACATTAAAGACATCATCGGAATGATGAAGCCTGTTCATTGTAATCATTGTGGTAAGAATTATGATTTAGCTTCAGTCAAGATTGTCCATCGTTATAGTGATTGTGATTTGTTCAGAACTACTTGTTGTAATAAACTGTCTGACACAAGAACATACAAGAATTTTCCTGACTACACCGAAATTATTGGTGTATTTGGAACGCCGATAAGGTAAAACATTTCCTGCTTCTGTTTCATCGTTAAGACCCCGCTATGTTGCGGGGTTTTGGCGTTTTTATGCTTTTTTCCTCCGAGAGCTGTTTGTGCCTGGTTACGAGCTGGGTATAATTTAAACTATAAGATATACACCAAAGTTCAATTGGTTTGGAAATATTTTTATACAAAAAAATTGAACTTTTAAGTATATATCTAATGTTATTTTGAATTTGTTTAGTGTGTGTTTTTATTGTAATATATTATTTGTTTGTTTCGTAATTAAGTCATGAGCAAAGAACAAAGTCGGATTATCGAACGTGACGGCGAAACTCTTGAAGTATCGTTTTATTATCATTTGGGTGGTATGAATTACTTTACTGGTAATTCTGAACGCCGGGGGTTTTACCTTTCTGTTTGTCCGGTTGAGGTAACGAAAATCGGAAACAACATTCAGTCAAAAACCTATACTGCTTTTTCAGGAATTAAAGAGTGTGTTATGGAAGCGAAGCGGTATTCGGATAAGGCATATCAAGATGCCCTTATTCTTTCAAAGGAAAAAGAAGAGAAGTCGATTAAATACGTTTTATCAAAGCAAAAAGTTCAGTAACAAGTTAGATTTCCTTTTCGTAATTACATCATGGAAAAAATCAAAATCAAATCCAAAATAATCGAACGGCATCGTGAAAACTGGGCAGAATTTGCTCGTGAACGAAATTGGTACACCGAACCTTTCTATATTCAAATTTGGGTGAATAAAAAAGGTGAGATTTTAGATTCTGTTTCTCATCGTGAAATGAAACAGGACATAATCTGTTCGTATTCTGAGGACAAAGAACTGAAGCCTGAAGAATACGAAATTGTGTAACAAGGGCATCAGACAAAACGTAATTACAAAACACAGCAACAGAAAAAGAAATGAAAAAAATCCTCTCTCTTTTAGGCTACAAAGTAAAGTATCGTGTGGTTAAGGTCAAGGTTGGTGTGAAAGACCGGTTTCAGATTCAGTCCACCATTTTGGGGTTCACATGGAACAAAGTTATGAACCCTCTGTTCAAAAACCAAAGCGTTCCGTATGAATTCAAATTCGCTCAGGACGCAGAAAAAGTGAAAGCAAAGCTGCAATCCGTAGAATAACCTGTTCTGTTTCGTGTTCATGTCCGGCAATCGCCCTCGAAGTTTCGGGGGCTTTTGCTTTTTGTAATAATTCATCATATAAAATCGTAACTATATCATGGACAATCAAATTGCATACAAGTTTGTAGAACACGAGGTGCCTTCTCTCGAAAGTCTTTCAAGCAGTTTTCCTTACATGGTTAAGTCTAAATTGCTGAATGGTGTGGATTTGACACGGGAAGAAAAGAACAGGCTTGCCGATAGATTATCAGTATCCATGCCTAAATCGGCTCTTCGGTTAAGTGGTTGGGAGTTTTCATTTAAGGATGTACTCAATGAGTATTGGGTAAGGTTTACTTACGGGGCAATTTACCGGTTTTATGCTCCCGACAAGACCTCGTTGCGGTCATGCTTGCAAAATATTGACCGAATTGTTGAAGTAACAAAAGCGAAAAAGTTTTCGTAATTTTATACATGGCCAAAAAAATCAAAACAATTTCCGAAGCAAATCCTGCAATTTTAACATTCATAATCGCAGAGGTTTGTTTAGAAAAGGCGGGGATAGATCCTACTCAGGACAAAGTTGAATGGCTTGTTGCCTTTGCTAACTATCATTTTAACAAGAATGATATTTTCAGAAGGGGGGTAATGGCTAAAGGTAATGCAGGCCGGGACTATCTTTATTCCTTTATGGAACATTGGGTCAAAGGTAAGATGTGGGAAAAGAACCCGGTCTTAAAAGATTATGTGAAATGATTTGGGTTTCATCTATTTCAGTAATCCAAATAAGTTGGTTTACAAGGGTTTATCCTTTGTAATATGTTGATATATATTTTCGTAACTGTTTCATAACCAAAAAAACAGGATATGAATATTGACGAAATTTTCAACGACCTTGAATCGCAATCAAAAAACGGAATTCTGCCTACGGCTAAGGTAGAAGGAAACAAAGAGGGGAGGGTCAAAGAATATCTCCCTACGGCCTATCAGGTCATTCGCTTGGTAAAAGTCAATTCTATGGGTTCGACTAAAATCGAGCGTCAAATTATTGATACTATCTCTGTGGTAAATGGCTTGTTCGAGGCGGCAAAGCACAAGGCTGTAACGAAAGCAAAGATGATGGGTCACTGCATGGTTATTGAATTGTGCGAAAGGGCTGTAATTCAAATTGAAGAAGCAACAATTCAGTCGCCTACAATCATGTATAAGAACGGACACAAGCGCAAAAGAGGCTTGGCATAAGCAAATCAGAAGTTAAGATTAGCCCCCGGACATTAGTTCGGGGGTTTTTGTTTTATCTCCCCCGCCAGAAGAACCGGTTACGTCTGGTTACGACAGTAGGGTTTTTTTAAGTTAAAAGATATACAATAAAGTTCAGTGTACTTTGAAATTATATTTTCCAAACAGAATTAATTTTTGTTTATATCTGACGAAAATTACAATAGGAGTTTGACTACTTACGAGATGAAGGTTTTGAATTTGTAATAAATTAAATAATTATTCGTAACTTCTTTATGAACGAACTATTGGAGTTTGCAAATAAATTCGTTGCAGAACACCCACAACACAAAGATGAAGTGAACGACCTTCTTCAGCTTTGTTTTGATGAGATTGAAGAAGGTGGTTCCTCCGCCAATGAAATGCAGTTATGCAGAACATCTATTGAGCAGTTGTTAGAAAGTTAAAGTCTGTAACAAAAAGAAAAAGCCAAACGTAATTTAATTGTAATAACAAACACGCTACCTGAAAATGAGAACTAAGTATGCAACCGGATTTGTTTAGCTAAGTTAATAATAGGTAATTAATTTTATAGATATTGATGAACCTAACTCCCGGCGCAAAAAAAAACATGGAATATTCAAGCGGATTTACTTAGCTACAATAACCTTTAATTTTAAAACTAAACCTTACATACATTGACATAGTTTGTATCGGTTCGGTATATATTTGGACGGGTTTGCCTAACTGCAGTAGGCGCAATTTGATACCGTCCGTTCCGATCCGCCCTCATCTCAGCCGACCGATTTAAATCGCACGGCACTACGAGCCGCCCCCTGTTTACCTTCGGGCACCCCGAATAGGGCCAGCTACCCGACCGTACAAACAGGAAAGCCCCTCCCAATAACAGCGGAGGGGTTTTTCTTTTTCTATTTATATTTGTAACAAGAACTTAAATTTAAGCGTAACTTAATCATGTCAGTTTCTCTAAGGGTTCCTTTGCCAATTTATCAATACTATGCAGAATGTATTGATGATAGCCTACCCAAATTCAAGCCTGATAATTGGATAAAGAAATACAAATGGTATAAGGTCGTTTGGTTTACAGACGCACTAAATACCGATGATATTGCTATAACAATTACAGATAAGAACGGTGAGATTATTGAGCCATCGTCATCTATGTCAGCCTTCAAAGTTTCACGTTTTATTATCCACGAAGTATGTCTGAACTGAATATCTTAACCCTTCATAAAGAAGAAGGAAAGTATGCTTACTATCATATTGAAAAACTCAATATGAAAGTTATGCTTATTCATGATGTTCCAAAGGAAGATATACAAACTCTTATTGAATCCCTCGAACAAAAAGCTGAAAGAAAATGTAAGTAGTTAATCATTGTAGATAAGGATAAAGAAACTCCCTTTGATAATCTTGAATCGCTTTCTAAGCTGATTAGTAAAGGTCTTACTCCTGAACCTGCCAACAGAGTATTCAAAATTGAACCTCTCCCCGAAATGACAATGCCTTTTATTCCTGACACTCGACCTAAGAATCCACACCGAAATACAAAAAGCAGGAATTGTAAAATAAGAAGGAAATAAAACATCAACCAATAATCAAAGACCCCTTGAGCAAATGCTTGAGGGGTTTTTTATTATACTTCTATCGGGTTCTGGGTTACGTCTGGTTGGAATTTTACATTATGACGGTATACAACAAAGTTCAATGGGTTTGGAAAAAGTTTTTTCCAATCTTGGTGAACTTTTGTGTATATCTTTAGATATTTATATAAAAAGCCTACCTAATGTTCATTTTTATTTTTATTATGTTAATTTTTTTAATTTTAGGCTTAATTGAATTAAGACAAATAAATAATAATAGTAACAGTAACAGTAACAAAAAAGACAAATAATTCGTAATTTGTTTTATGAGCAGTTTTGAACAACTAAAAAAACAGTGGTTACAATCTACGGCGGTCAATCAAATTCAATGGAACGCACACGGGAATAACTATCAAAGGAGTTTTTACATTTTAGAAGGTGTTCAAATAACTGTAAATAATTGTTTTCCGTTTTCGGGATTCAGAAAATCCAGTCAGTATTTTTTACTGGATTGTGTAATGGAAGATAATGCAAAAATCAAAAATCTTTTAGAGCAATACAATGGTAAATTAAACACTTGGTGTTTATATACAGTAGAAGAGAACGTTGGCGTTCCACAATTTAATACTGATGAAGATATGTTACGTTTTATGAGTGAAGTGGATTACAAATCCTTAGAGGTCAAAGTCAGTTATTGTTAATTTTTTATGTAACAATTCAGAAGCATATTCGTAACTTTAGATATGGACAAAAACAAAATCCAAAAAGGTTCGATTGTACTGATTCAGTCGGACAAAGTTCACCAAAAAACTGGAAAAAGCCTTGATGGTATGCACGGTTTGGCTTGCAGTTTGTCTTTAAACTACTGTGATGAATGGATTGTGAGTGTTTCGGAATTAAATAATATTAAGGTTTGTCTTTCTGAGGAAGAATTAATTGTGATTGACAACACCAACACGTTAATTTCTTAACGGTGGTTCAAACGCCATGTATCTTCCGATTGTTTTGAATGTTGGTATGAACTTTTACCATGAATATGGTTTATATCAAGTTGTTGAACATAAGCGGAATGGCAATGGCGAATTGTGTATTTTGTGTGAACGAATGGATAAACAGACGCATAAAGATTTAATGTAACATATTTTTTACTTTTTCGTAACTAAGCCATAAAACCAAAATTATGGCAAAAAAACGCAAAACAAAAAAGGAACGTTTAATTGAACGTATCCGAACAATCATTGAACAAGATGGTTCATTCACTACTGCTGATGTAATGGCACAGTCTTCGCCCATTGTAAAAACAATGGGCAAAAACAGTTGTATGCTTGCAGAACGTTTTGGAAAGAATGGAGCAGATTGTGATATTTACGTTCATGAAACTGTTACAGATAGTGATACAGTCGAGTATGAAGATATGGACGTAGATTTATTAGAAGAAATCTTATCTTTAGCAGAAGAATGGAGCGTGATTTGTTATAAAACAATGAAAAGAGCCCAAGACTAAAAGAAAGGGTTGTAAGCAAGACGGCATAAAGCGTTTACCGCAAGACCCCAAGACTTACCTTTCTTTTACCCCCGAAATCACTTCGGGGGTTTTTTATTTTTTGTCCCGGAGCAATAGTTGTTGCCAATACGGGCTGGACTTTTTGGGGAAAATTATTGGATATACAATAAAGTTCAATGTTTTTGGAAAAAATATTTTGTTTTATTTTCCAATTTTAATGAACTTTAAAGTATATCGAAAAATAACACTGATAAAATAAGATTGCTCAGTAACATATTAAATATATAATTCGTAATTAGGATATGGAATTAAAAAAAGCAGAACAGCTTGCTGAATCCTTAATTATAAAACATAACATTTTTAATTTGGGATGGAGGTTTGAGTTTGATAGGTCTAAGGTGAGGTTTGGATGTTGCTTTTACGGAAGAAGAAAAATAACTTTATCTAAATATCTTACCGAACTAAACGATGAAGCAGAAGTAAAAAACACTATTCTACACGAAATTGCCCATGCGTTGGTTGGGCCAGGACATGGCCATAATCATGTATGGAAGCAAAAGGCGTTAGAAATTGGTTGTCGTCCAATCAGATGTTATTCTATTAAGAACGTAACCGCTCCTGTTGGTAAATATGTTGCGGTTTGTGTGGGTTGCGAAAAAGAGTATTACAGTCACAGGAAGCGTAAAAGATCTTCTTCTTGTTCAGTTTGTTCAGGTGGTTCATACAACGAAAAATTTAAGTTAAATTGGGTTGAAACAAATAAATAATTTTTTTCGTAATTACAATCATGATAGCAGAAAAAGAAAATACACTTAAAAAGCCTTTGACCAAAACAGAACAAAAACTCATTGATGAGTTGAAGTTTGGTGACATTCCGGTTGTTGTTCGCAACACTTTTTCCGGCGAGCAAGTCATGTTGGAGCCGAAGGCCGTTGCTTTGTATGATTATATCAAAGGCTATGAGGTGTTGATACAAACCGGAAAGGTAAGTAATATCAGACAATTTGATACCGCACGCTATCTATTTCAAAAGTTGTGGCCTAATTCTTATATGGCACTTTTGGATTAAGGTGTAACAATCTCCTTGTTTAATTCGTAACTCAAACATGAAAAACGCTATTGTAATTATGAACATGGTTGGATTTCCACAGATTATTCCGGTGGAGAATTTCAGCGATGAGAATGTAAAGGAAGCCTTGAGTACAAAGATGGGGGTTGATAAGGAGAATCTCCAATGTTTGACCACAGGCAATCCTGTAATTTATGGTGTGAAAGAACGGCATCCAAACTTGGAATCTTGTATTAAAAGTGTTCAGCCGTATTATGCAGAATGTCCTGCAAAACACTTTCACTACTTTCATCTTGTATTTGCAACAACTGACAATCAATAAGTAACAAATACTTAATCTGTTTCGTAATTATTTTAAACACCAAAGAACATGGCACGTAAAGTATATGTAGAATTAATAAAATTTCATAACAATACCATAACCTTTAGCATAACAAGCATTCTTTGCGAACTGCATTTTTACAACCAGCCTTTGTAATAAAACATCTAAAGGTTTCGTAATTCAATCATAGGAAAAAACATGAGCAGCGAATTTTTGAGATTGAAAGCAAAGTTTGAGGAATACCAAAAAACTAACGGCAAAAAACATTACTTGCACGATAAGTTTTTGGAATTTAATTCCCGACTTGATTACCAACATAAGCAGTTGGAAGAAATCAAAGAGCTTTATGCAGAAAAACGGCGACTTCTCGAACGGCTCAGAGAATTATGTAATAAGCGTTCAGAATTGATTGCTCAGGCAAAAGAACTTGTCAATAAACACCATATCGAACAGGAAGATTTGTAATATACAATTTCTCCCTTACGTAACTCTTCCATGAAAGAACAAGGTTGGGTAAAAAAACAAAACTCCTGATTATGCCAAAATTCTTTTTGTCAATTTTGAAGCCGATTGAAAATGATGAGGTAATTTCTTCTGTTTATCCCGAAGAAAAAGCACGGCAAACAACCCTTCAAGAAAGGTTGGGGGATTGCAAATGCGAGGGTTGCGGGAAAGACACATGGATTATTCTTCCTAAAGAATCGGTTTCTGTTCGTGAAGGAGGTAAGCCTTATATCGAATGTCTTAATTGCGGGATTATTACTCACTTGTAATAAACATAACGACAAAGCAAAAAAACTCATTTCTGACCATTTTTATGGAGGAATTGAATCTAAAAGGCGAGTAAAGTCCTCGAAGTCGTTATGTTTCTTTCGTAACACCCATATGAACGTTTTCGTAACTTACTCATGACAGAAAAAGAAATCCACTACGAACTTACGGATGACGGCGGTTCAAATGCCATGTATCTTCCGATTGTGTTGAATGTGGGAATGAACTTTTACCACGAATATGGTTTATATCAGGTTGTTGAACATAGGCATGACAAAAATGGTTTGTTGTGTATTTTGTGTGAGCGAATGGATAAGCAGACGCATAAAGATTTAATGTAACATATTTTTTGCCTTTTCGTAACTTAGCCATAAAACAAAAATATGGCAAAGAAACGCAAAACAAAGAAGGAACGTTTAATTGAACGTATTCTCAAAATTATTGACCAAGATGGTTCATTCACCACCTCAGATGTATTGGAACGGTCTTCACTCGTTATTAAAACAATGGGTAAAAACAGTTCTATGCTTGCTGAAAGATTTGGTAAGAATGGAGTAGATTGTGATATTTACGTTCATAAAACCGTTACAGATAGCGATACGGTTGAATATGAAGATATGGACGCAGATGTATTGGAAGAAATCTTAAATTTGGCAGAAGAATGGAGCGTGATTTGTTACAAGACAATGAAACGTGCAACTGATTAAAAGAAAAGGTTGTAAGCAAGACGGCATAAAGCGTTTACCGCAAGACCCCAAGACTTACCTTTCTTTGGCCCCCTGAATTAATTTTCAGGGGGTTTTTTATTTTGCCCCCGGAGCCTTACCAGGTTACGCCAGGTTACGACAGTAGATTTTTTTAAAATAAATGATATACAATAAAGTTCAGTATGTTTGGAAATTTTATTTTTGTATTTTTACAAATATAATGAACTTTTAAGTATATAAAAATAAGCACTCTAAGTATGAATATTTACTTAGTAACATATTAAATATATAATTCGTAATTAGGATATGGACTTGAAAAAAGCAGAAAAACTTGCAAATTCTTTAATCAAACAACATATTGTTGGTTATTATATTTTGTCATGGAAGTTTAAGTTTGACAGGTCTAAATCACGGTTTGGTTGTTGTAGTCACAAATACAGAACCATAAGCTTATCTAAATATCTTACTGAACTTAATGATGAAGCTCAAGTAAAAGACACTATTCTACATGAAATTGCCCATGCGTTAGTTGGGCCTAAACATGGTCACGATCATGTGTGGAAAAAAAAGGCATTAGAAATTGGTTGTCGTCCAATCAGGTGCTATTCTTCTAAAGACGTAAAAACTCCTGCTGGAAAGTATGTTGCTGTTTGTGTAGGTTGTAAAAAAGAGTATTACAGCCATCGTAAGTGTAAAAGGTCTCGATCCTGTTCCGATTGTTCAGGCGGTTCATACAATGAAATGTTTAAGTTGAATTGGGTTGTAACAAATAAGTGATTTTCTCGTAACTATAAACATGATAATCTTAGCAGAAAAAGAAAACGCTCCTAAAAAGCCATTGACCAAAACAGAACAGAATCTTATTTCTGAATTAAGAATTGATGATACTCCTGCTATTGTTCGTAATCCCTATTCGGGCGAACAAGTGATGTTGGAGCCAAAGGCTGTTGCTTTGTATGACTTCATCAAAGGATATGAAGCGTTACTACAAACAAGAAAGGTAAGCAATATCAAAAAGTTTGATACAGCACGCTATCTTTTTCACAAATTGTGGCCTAATTCTTATATGGCACTTTTGGATTAACCATTGTAAAAATACATTAGCTTATGAAAAAAAATAAAGTTCCTTTTTTTAACTTATCACTAAATTTTCAAGAATTACCTTGGAAACACAGGTTGTTGGTAAATACGTTGAGTGGAATATTGGGAATCATTGATGATTTAGTAATGATATTGACTTTTAGTATTGTGATGCCGAATTTAAGGTTTCACTGGTTGTTATTTCGACTTAAAAAGCAACCTGTAACAAACAGTAATAAATAACGTAATTGAATCATGAAACTCGAAAAAGAGCTTACATACAGTCAGCCAGAAATTGATATTGATAATGGCTTTAAGGAGATCAACAAAGCCATAGCGACCTCAAAAGAGAACCTGAAACTATTAAAAGACCTTGCCAGAAAGAGTCTGGAGAAAGGTAATAATGTTTTGGGCGGAATCTTCGGGCTAAATGTTGCGGATGGTCGGGTGTTTTATCAGGTGACTGAAATCAAAGGAAATACCGCTTTCGTCAATCGTTGTGCAGGTATATGCCTCGACCTGTATCAAGATGATGTTCTTGGACAGGGCGATTGGATAAGTTTAAAAAAAGCTACCGAATTTGTTGAAAGACATCGTGCTTTAGAAAAACTTTTTGGAGGTTAATATGCCACAACTAACATTTGAATGGTTTGATAAAGAAAAGCAGGTAAACAAACGTATGGATACTATGTTTATGTGCGGTATGGATGCTTGGCTTTCAGCTTTATCAACTTGTGGATGGGATAATAGAACAACTTTGAGAACGGTTAATCCAAAAGGTTATACAATAAATAATTGGTTTGAAGTATCTCATAAATTACCTGTTTTATCTCACCCTGCAAACATAGAAAGCGATAGAGAATTTTATCGTAAAAAATATTGGTAACAATCTCCCTGTTTAGTTCGTAACTCAATCATGGCACTCATTCTCCCTGAAACATTACAAAGCGAACGTCCGAAATATACCGGCGAACACAACGGAAGTTTGGTTGTTGTTGTCTTTGACGAAGAAGCGTCTAAGATTTCGAGCGTAAATAAATATGCCGTTTTCTCAAAGAAAGGTTTTCATTGTTGGCTTAGTCTTGGATGGTCAAAGGAAGAACTAATTGAAGCGATAAACAAGAACGCCACCGAAAAGTATTACGAAAAGCTTAAAAAAATCAAAGAGGCTAATTATTAAATGGAAGAAAGGATAGCAAAAATTTTAAGCAAAGTAGTTATTCCGGCTATTATTGCCCTTTTCATAATTCGTGGAATAATATTGTACTTAAATCCTAACTTTAAACTATAAAAATGTCAGAATTCAACTATTGTTCAAACGGGGGTCAAAACGGAATTCGTGTTTCAGACGAGGAGTTAAATGAATTTTCAAATGAAATTGGGAGTAAATATTTAGATCAATTTATTCCTCTCCCCAATCTTTCAACAGAAGAACAAAAAGAAAGAATGGTTTCGTGTAAGGAACACGAAGATGCCGAATATTGGGAAAGAGATAATGGCAAGCACGGATGGTGTTGTTCCGATTGTGGTAAAGTAATTCAATGGGGTTAACAATGAAAGAATGCGGCACAATTTTTAGAGTAAAACATCTGAAAATGTTAGGTGTTATGGTCGGGATTATTACCGCAAGATATTTTTTTATTGAAGGTGGGGTAAAGGGTTATATAATTTTAACCAATATGTCCACAAAGGAAAAATTGGTTCTTACAGAAATAGCAATACCTAACGGCAAAGTTATTGATGTAAAAAATATTTTGAACACTATGTTTGATACTTTAATCGTAAAATAATAATTCAAATGCAAATATTCGTAGGACGATTCAACGAACAGCAACTCAAAATTAAAGAGGATAAAGCTGCTATTGAGCAAGCAAAAGATAAGACGGGTTTGAAATACATCAAATCTAAACTCGTAAAAGTCAATGGTGTTTTACATATGGAAGTTTATTTGGTTGATAGTTTTGATAAGGTGTAACAATCTCCTTATTTAGTTCGTAACTCAAATATGAAAAACGCTCTTGTGATTAAGAATATTATTGGAACTCCCCTTATTATTCCGGTGGAAGATTTCAGCGATGAGAACGTGAAGGAGGCAATTTCTTCTTCTTTGAAAGTGGACAAAGAAAATCTTGAGTGTTTGGTCACGGGACAACCCATGATTTACGGTGTAAAAGAACTATATCCAAAATTGAAATCTTATATTGGAAGTGTCCAACCGTGGTATGCAGAAAGTCCTGCAAAACACTTTCATTATCTTCATGTAATTGTTGCAACAACTGAAAATAAAATTTCGTAACTTTAGCTTAAAAATATGAAATTGATAAACATTGCAGACCTGATAAATCCTGAAACAGGCAAGACCTATCGTGAAGAGAATAACGAAAAAGGTCACAATATTCCATTAGGCACATTGGTTGAAGTTGATTTTGATGATTCTGGTTTAAAAGATCCTAAAAAAGGATTGAGGCTTTTTGTGGTTAGTCATGATCGAGATTGTGATGGAACGCCATTATATTCTTTGTCATTTAATAAAAATTGGAAACCTGATATGTTTGGAGAAAAGTTTAAAGTGTTTGCAAGGTGGGCAATAGATAGTGGTTATTCAGAAAAATGCTTGAAAGTAGTATCGTAGCAATTATGGTCAAGAATTTATTTCCCGGTCAATAAGTAACAAACATTTAAGTGGTTTCGTAACTATCTCAAGCACATAAGGACATGGAAAAAGAAATTATTTTTGAACAGATAAGCAAACTCAAAACAGGTGTTGGAACTTTGTTCCATTATGGAACTTTTCGATTTAAAGAAAAAGAATTTGATTTTACCCTTGTTGAGATGGCGGGTGAAAACAGCTCTGAATTTGCTGTTACCTGGATTGATAAAACTCCCGAAAACAAAGAGGAAATAGAAAAGTCAATCATTTCTACTTTTGAAGCAGAAGCGGACAAGGCTTAGGCCCAAATCTATATTGTGAATGGTGGGAGAAATTTTTTAATTTCGATTGAACCACATAGCAAGATAGAGAAACAAGGGGTGGGTAGCGAGTGGCTTACCATGCTTCAAACAAACAAAAAAAAAGATGAACACAAAAAAACCTTATAGTCCGAATGAACGCCGACAGCTTCGTGAACTTTTGACAAAAAAAGAACTTGGTCAAGACATCACAGAGAAAGAGTCGGCTTTCGTAAAGCAATTCATTCTTAATGCAGATTGGTCATCAAAGGATGATATTGAGGTGATTGAAAAAATAGAAGCTGTTTGTCCACTTGAGTTTGGCGAAGTGTGGGAAAGTCTAAATGATGAACAAGCTGATGCCTTGAACAAGGCTATCGAGAATAACAAAATTGAAGCTGATAATTCAGGTTGCAAAACAGCAAGTGCTGTAATCTCCGAAATTGCAGAAGTGTTGGGAGAATGGGATGGACAAGACCTTGAGCGAATTGCAAATCAAATCCTATCTACTCCTGTAAAATACATCGGAGATTCTCTCTTCAAACAAGAATAAGTTATAGTGGTATAGTCAGCTTCGGTAACTTATCCACAAAGTCCTCAGGCGAAAGCTTGGGGACTTTTTCTTTTTATATCAAATCTTGTTAAGCTGAAAAATCAGATCACCTCTGAAGACAATACGGTATTTGTTTTGATTAATATTTGATATACACTAAAGTTCAATTGATTTGTAAAATTACAAAATTATTATTTAAGTAACAATTAAATATATTAAATCGTAATTCAGTTAGAGAAAAACAGAAAAACATGAACAAGCAGTGGACTATGCGTAAATTTAATGAAGGCAAAAAGTCTTCAGAAAAAATCACCACAGGCCGCATCAAAAAGTATTTGACTGAAAATCCTAAAACAACAGGAATTTCACGTTATGTACTGGAGCATTGGCATTTGAGTGACAAACAAATTTCTGCACTCACAGGTTATTCAGTAGGTACTGTAAGTCGTTTTCGTAAGCTGAATATTTTACGAATGAATGGCAAATTGAAAAAGAAGGGTTCTGCGAATGGCATTTCCTATAAAAGTTCCGGTAAGCGTGAAATTCGCAACGCCGTCTATGAATTGCTTTTGGACAAGCGTTCGCCCAAAGAAGGGATTGTTCCAACCTTGCCTTTCAATTTTGATTTCGAGAAAATGATCGTATCAAACCCTAAGTTGAAAGGGTTGCAGTTTTGGGGGTTTGAATTTCCTTACAACGCAACAAAGCGGAAAGAAAGTCTGAAACAATGGCACAAACAGCATGAAATTCTTTCTGTAAATTCAAAGTTGTCAAATCGTGTCACGATGTTTTTCAAGAACATCAACGATGTATTAGAGAATAGCACAGAAGGAATGTTTGCCCATGTGTTTGCTGATTATTGCGGCACTCTTATGTCAAACGAATCGGCCATCCGTTCGGTCTTTGAAAATAAGATTGTGAAGGTTGGAGGAATCGTGTGGATTACAATTAGCCCCCGAAACAATCAAGGTCGAAAAAACACTATTGGTGAATTGCTTTATATTATTGAGCAGTCTGCCGGAAACAGCTTCAAGTCAGAGAAAATTCATGGAGCAAATGTATTTCGCTATACGGGTTCCGATAGCGGAGCAGGTTCCCCGATGTATGCAGTAGCATTCCGAAGAGTAAAGTAAAACTCCCTTCCCCTGTCAAGTGAACCCTCGGACAAAAGTCCGGGGGTTTTTTCTTTCTCCCTCCTTAAATTTTCCTAATCCCAAGAGCTGTTTGTACCTGTTACGAGTTTGCGGTTTTTAAATTATGTTGATATACAATTAAGTTTAATGTATTTGGAAAATTTTAATTCTATTAAAAATGAACTTCTACGTATATCTCCCTTGTGAACAGATATTGTCTGTTTTTCAGCTTAAGATTTGTAATAACACAAAATAGTATTTCGTAATTGTCTTAAATAAAAACAGGCTATGATTAACAAAAAAATTGTCGGTTTATTTTTTGGTTTTTTGTTTGGTCTTTTGTTTTCACATATTGTTGTAGATATGTCAATGTACAACGACCTTAACAAAAGGTTGCTTGAACTTGAGTCAAAAGCCTCTCCCTCAAAAGTGACCGCCGTAGTTACGACCACAATGTATAATCCAGTTGTATCCCAATGCGATGAAGATCCTTTGATTACCGCAGCTAATCTGAAAATTGACCCCAACAAAGCATCAGAGCAAAAATATGTTGCTCTTTCTCGCAACTTGTTAAAACGATGGGGCGGTAAGTTTTCCTATAAGGACAAGGTTTATATTAAGGGTGCAGGAAATAAGGATGGTGTATATATTGTGGCAGATACAATGCACCCCCGTTTTGTCAATCATGTAGATATACTTGAAACATCAGGTAAAAAGAAATACAAATACACAGGGGTTTTACTTACCAAAGTAAATCCTTGACTTTAAAATTCATGCCATGCAAACGGCCCTCGTTAATATTTAACGAGGGTTTTTTTGTAATAAATCATTATCTTTATACGTAACTTTATTACAATGGCAAAGGTACATACAGTCGATACTAAATTTGGAAAATGTGAAATTCACGTTTCTATAAAAACAGGATTGTTTGAAGTTCGTCCTGTTGATGCTGAAGCCAAAAAGAAAATTGAGGTCGTTCATAAGTTTGCTGATGTTAAAACATTTGATGAAGCAGAAAAGCAAATCAAAGACATGGAGCAAATTTACCTTTCTACTTATATGATGACAAGGAAGGTTTTTATTCTAAAGGTTCAAACCTCTATTTCAAATTATACGGTTGATAATGTTTGGTTAGGTAAAGTTATTGGTCAAAAGCTTACTGATGATAAAATCAATAACGGGAATGGATTTATTATTCAATGGCTGATTGCAGAAGAATATAAATTGGATGGAATAAAGAGAGAATATGACAGAACTCTGTATAAAGTAATTGAAACAGGTAACAACACTTCAAATGCTGATTATTTATTAAAATCTCCCCCAAATACATTGTATCAGCTTTCATTTCATGGTGGTGGAGAACCCAGAGTAATTACATACCGAGAAGATTTACATAAGTGGCTCAAAGGATTGGATGGTCAAATACAAGCCCTGTTGGAACGATTGATTGAATTCTTTGCTTTGGACGAGTCTAAATTTATTCAAAACTTTGAAAGCACTCAACTTAGACTTTCAGCAGGTGAAAGCAATCAGTAACAAACATCTTCCTTTATTCGTAACTAAAGCATGAGTAAAGTAATCGAATTTCAATATCGGGACGGAGGAAATTACAAATGGAATTTTAACTTTAAAATCTCCGACAAAAAGCTCCAAGACCTTGAAAAAAAATATGGCAAGCTAAAAGCCGGGGTCGAAATGTTTTATGACTCCGACTTTAATATCTCGCAAGAGGATTTTCACGAAGAACGTGGTTATGAATTTGACGAAGAAATTGACCACAATATCATTGAATTTCAGAAATTCTTAACCGAAAAAGAGGCAAACGAAAATCCCGTATCTTTCTATATTGACTGCGATGAAAACAATTAACATAAAAAATGTTACAATCCAGATTGATGATGATGGATCTGGGCGTTCAGTAAAAGACCAAGCCCAAGATGCTATTAACCAAATCAATGGTGTTTTGCAACGAGAACCTTACGGATTGGGGGCGCAAATTTTGGGTTCAGAATTGGATGATTCCGATATTGAGGTAAATTCATCTGATGAGGATATGTAACAAACCGAAATAACAATTCGTAATTTGTTTATGAAAACGCCCAAAAATAAAATTCCTCTTATTTTTGATTCTTTGTATGAATTAACCATGTTTAGCAACAGGGCAATACTTGTAAAATACCCTGATTCAAACAGAAGTTCTCTTGATATTTTAATGATTGGGAGCGGTTCTTTGCCGAGAAAAAAGAAAAAACACTTACGCAAACTCATCCTCAATGAAAGAGCTAAAAAAGGAAATGAACAGCTTGCATGAGCGTGCAAAGGCCATTGTAAAAGCCCTTCAAGACAAGATTTCAGAATTGCCTGATAATCCAAATATTAACCGAATTGGAAACTCAGGAGCATTTTCAATGAATATGAGCGAGATTTTTAAAACTCCCTCAATGAATATGAGTCCTGATTACTACGATTTTAAATATCAATATGAAACATTGGTAAAAATCCTGGGGGATACTGAACCTGTAAAGGCTTTTAATAAGCTGGAGCAGATTTGTAAAGACAAAGGAGTAAAACTCCAAAACAAAATTATTAAGTTTCATCCCGATGTAATATCTCAAATTAAAACGCTTTTGTAACAAAACCATTCTCCCTTTCGTAACTTCATTATGAATTGGAAAACAAGCTTAGACAAATACCTTACAAATCCTCCTGATAACGGATTTGATTTTTGGTGCGACAAGGTTATAGATCATCTAAGCGATGAGTTTTACAATCTTAATGAGAATTGGATCATGGATTATGATGGTCAATGCAACAAATGGCTGAACAAGCTTTTCAAAAGTAAAAATCCTGAACAAGCCGCAAAGATCATTGAAAGGGGATTTGGGCTGTTTAAATTAAGTTAATCATGATTATTATTAACAAAACTCCTCACCCTGTTCATATTGTTAATGAAAGCGGTGACATTGTAAAAACCTATTACGAAGACGGGGGAAGCAAAATTCGTCTTGCAGTAAAGACCGTAAGGGATATTCCTCTTGAGGATGGTACGCCCACTTCAAGGAGCGAATTTGGAGAACCCGAAGGTTTACCTGAATTCAAAGAAGGTGTTTTTTATATTGTTTCTCAGTTGGTTAAAAACGCTCTCCCTGACAGAACTGACCTGTTGGTTCCGGCAGAGGTTGTAAGAGACGGGAATGGAAACATTATTGGCTGCAAATCTTTAGGCCGTTGATTGTAAATCCGTAACAAACAAATTTTTTATTTCGTAATTCTACCATGAAAAAAGCCCTTAATAAATTCCAAAAAGAAATTTTCGATAAAATTTTTCTCCCTCGCCTGATTGAATTGGCGGTGAATGATAAACTTCCTATGGACATTTCTGCACTTAAATTTGAGGATTTCAAAGATGAGTGTGAAAAGTTGTCGGAAAAAAAATCCGAAAAACTGGAAAAAGCACTGAATGATTTTTCTGCCGGAGTTTATTTGTCTTCAGGTAAAGATGAAAACAGCGAAGGGATTTATCAAGACTTTATGGACAATCCTGAAGAATGTTCGGTTTGGCAATCGTTAGAAAACTACCCCGAAGATGAAATTCAGGACTTAATTGAATCAACGGCAGAAAATCTAAAGGATATAATTGAAGAAACCTTTGGTAACAAGTAGTCCGATTAAAACGTAATTAAAGCATGAGTCATACAACGAATAACATGAAAGAACTTGCAAGTAAAATTGCAAGGTTAATTACAGAACAGGGTAAAGATTTTGGTGTTGATGAATGTATTGTAGATGACTTTGGACGTTTTGGAAACTTCTCCCTTTTGTGCTATTTGGATTTTCATAAACAAGGGACAAGGGGGTATTATCCAAATAATAAAGCAAAATTCAATATGCGGAAGATTGTGGATTTGATTAAAAAGACAATCAGAGAGCATAAAAAACAAGGTGCAATCTTTCGTAGTCATGAAAGTCCTGAAGGTATTTATTATTCAGCTTTTAGACAAAAGTCATTTGATGGTTATGAAAAGAATTATATTTCTATTGATTTGGATTTCATTCCTTATCATGCTGAAAGCAATACATTTGCTGTTCAATCTAAACCGGTAATTGTAGAACAAAATCCAAAAGGACAACAGTTAAATTTATTTAGGTAATGGCAACAGATTATATAAAAAAAACTAACCCTATCTGAATTAAAAGATTTGGTGGATAGTTTCTTAGATGAAGAATAATGTAACAAAATAAAACCTTAATACGTAACTTAATCATGGCATTTGCAATCCATTAATTTTAAACCAAAACACTATGTGGGACAACATCGTAATAGGAAAGGGTGAACACTTCTGTTCGGCACATCTTGTTTTTTCGCTTGGCGATAGCAATAAACACTCCATCTGTGAGAATAGTAACAGTTATTGGATAACCCACAGCTTCGCAGGAATCGAGGTGGGAATCAAGGTGTTTAAGAACACAAGTGAAGGAAAGGAAATTACTGATATAATCCAAAATAAGAAAGGGCTATCGAAACTTAACCAATATCTCGACAAACTAACTCTTGCACGAATAAAACCATCTGTTTTCAAATCGCTCATCGAAAACCAACGCAAAGAGGACTACGAACTTGGAAGGACTGCGAAGGAAGATAAAATCAAGAATGTGCTTGGGATACGGCATAGCTAATAATAACCTAACCGCTGAAACTTAAAACTTCAAATAATGAATTGGATTTTTACCATTTACAATAAAAAAGATAAAGTTGTCGAAACACTTCGCATTATGAATAGAACAGATTCAGAGGCGAATAAAGAAGCCGAATCATACATGGAAAATGTTTCTCCTTATAACAATGGAAAATATTCTTTTACTTTAGTTCATTCCGAAAAAACAGAAGAATTTTTAAGATTAAAAGAATTGTAACAAATAAACTCTCCCTTTCGTAACTTAATCATGAACAAGAAACAAACACAAAGGCTCGAAGCATTAAAACCAAGTGGTGTTCCTCGTTATGTACGTTGTTATGATAACGGAGGAGAAACTGCTGACCGATATACCGTTGTCTTTACAGGACGTTATACCCATAAAACAGGAAGGCAACATTTGTATATTGGAATGTCCTCAAATCCATTTCATCCACAAGGTGTAGGGCAACACGGAGAAAGTTCAACCCAAATTGATTATCCGAGTTACAAACACTTAGGAAAGAAAATTAAGTTTCAAGACTTGCCCGAAAAATGTCAGGAGTGTGTTTTACAAACTTATGATGACCTTTGGGATTTAGAATCCGTAACAAACCAAAAAGCCGTTTCGTAATTAAACCATCAAACACTTTAAGGTCGATGTACAAATCGACAAACACTCATGGCTATGCCACCGAAGTTGCTGAGTATGAGTTTTACTTTGGCGTTCGGGTATAACCACGAAATCGAAAAAGATGGGAGAGAAATTCTCCCTATTTTTTTGTAACAAAACACTTATTTAATTCGTAACTTAATCATGTCACAAAAAGTTCAAACCGTAAACGTTGTAGAGATAATTGATCCTACTGACCTTCACATATCAGTAACGAGCTTTCTTGATAACGATGAAGGCAATCGTGAAGCTGAAGAATTAATGTTTAAACTGGCAAAAGAAAATGGATATTTAGGCCATGCTCAAAATTCAGAACAGTTTATTGAAGAATTTGCAGATTCTTGGTCGAGCAGATATGAATATAGCGTAGTTATTACTCATTCTAAATAAAAGTCTTGCAAGACACAAAAAATCACATCCTGTACGAACTACGCCTTTCGCTTTTAGCGACTGCTGCACGACAATAACAGTTTGTGCTTCTCCCCTATCTGTTCCGGACTGGTTGGGGGTTTGAGTTTGTAACAAATTGTTTTGTATTTTCGTAACTCAATTATGAAAACAGAACAAAAAATTGATGTTGCTTTTTTACAAAGCAAACTTTATTTCGGATTTTGCAAGTGGGCACAATTTGAGGTGGATTATATTTCTGCCAGTCAAAATATTCATAGAATTTCTGATTCTGTATTTAGTTTTACAGAATATAACTTTCTACCTTCATGCCCTGCTGATATTTTAGATGGACATTATACCATCTTTGTAAACAAAGATACATTTGAATATTTGCTATATAAGTCCTCTGACTATGGTAGTTTAACCTATGTTATTCCTGTGGACTTTAACGGCTTTCTTACTTCTGAAACTTTACCCGAACCTTCAAAAGTAAGAATTGAGTCTATTATTGCTCACAAACTACTGACTTCATATTTCTACGATGCAGATGCACAATTTAGCAAAGGTAAACTTCTTTTTGAAGAGGCTGAAAAAGCTGAACATTATCATTATATCTATTCAAAGCGTTCATTGATTGTAGATAATCGTGGATACATTTGGAGTGAAATGAAACCTGAAACTTATTCAGATGTAGAACTCCAAGCCTTAAACAAACTCTGTGGATTTGTTCAGCCTGACATCAAAGATTTTGATAAAGATTTTGTTAAAGACTTTGTGAAGGGTTTTAAGAAAGTTAAAGATAAAGACATTAAGTATAACACGTTGGAACTAAATAATAAAAAGTACATGGTGTTTTACCGCAATGACTTTGGTACTTATTATTCTTATTCTTTGATTGAAGGAACATTTGATAAACCAATCCAAAAGATTGCAGAAGACAGAGATAATAAAAAGAAAATATCTGACTTTGTTAAGATTATTCCAACTATACTTCGTAACATTGCAGCGTAAATTTTCGTAACTAAATCATGAGAACGATTGACAAAATATTATACAAAGTAAATTGTAAGAATGGTGCGCCTATGGGTAGGTTTAGTAATAATCCCAATGAACGACCTAAAGACAAAACCATCTTTGATTCAGCAGTTCGATTAGTTGGAGGCGGGTATGACAAAGGCGGTGCTTATTGGGGCTTACCCAATAACTTGAGAGTAGAATACACAAAAGACCTTTCTTATGTACGTTTTTATCGTGAAGGCGAGAATGAACCAAGTCCTAAGCATAAAGCACAATATCAACCACAACCTATGTTTGAATCTTTTTTCCAATGGCTAAAAAGAACAAAAGTTTTAAGAAAATTTTAGATAAAGCAAGAAAGGCACGTCTTCGCCAAGATATGCTGGATGATAATTATTATCAGCGCACCACTCAAAAAACACATAAGAGTGACAAGACTTATTCTCGCAAAAATCAGAAGCCACCTTCTGTTGATGATAATGATGTGTAATTGAACAATGCTGTACGACTATAGTCCTGTACGAAGTTAAATACAACCTGCACGAAATGTACGTTGGTTAATTAAGTTGCAACCTCATCAGTCAAGACCCTCAAACGAAAGTTTGGGGGTTTTTTGTTTTCTCCTGGAGCCGGAACCGGTTACGCCTGGTTACGCCAGTGGGGTTTTTTACATTATAGGGTATACAACAAAGTTCAATTTATTTGGAAAAAGATATTTTCCATATTGGGTGAACTTTTGTGTATATCTAAATATATTAAAAACCTGTTCAGGGGTCCTGCAGGTCCGGGCTATGGACCATCTTATGTAACAAACAAAATAATATTTTCGTAACTTCTCTAAACAGAAAGCAATGAGCCATACTATTATATACAATCGCCTTTTTATTAAGGCAACAGATAAAAACGGGGTTAATTACTATACTCCTATGATTCTCTGTGGTTCAAATAACTGTACTCAAATCAATGAACGAACAGGTAAATGGATTCTTGAACGTTCATGGAATTCTTTTAAATGGGCAACAGGCGGTAAAAATATTGCTACTGAACAGGAAATCTTAACAAAGATTGATGAGGATAGGCTGGAAAGAATGAAGCGTGCTGCGGAAAATGTAGAACAATACAAAGACCAAAGTTGGGCTTATGATGATAAAAAATATGGATACCATTCAAGTATCCGTTTTTCAGGACGTTCGTGTTCGGGTACAACATTCTCAGCTTTTCGTTCCTATTTTGAAAATGGAATGAAAAATGCTTATACGATTGAAGAATTGCTAAAACATGGAGTTAATGTTGTTTTACACGTATCTTCTTATTGGGAAAAAGAATACAAACAAGCGGGATTGGAAATTAAACCGGACATTTATATTAAAACGTCCGAACAATTAATTGAAAAGACTTTGGAGTATGATGCTTACTATAAAAATGTTGGTGGTTGTTTCATTCAATTTTCTATTGACTATTCAGTTAACAGATTCTTAGATTGGCTTAAACGTGAACGAAAATATAACAAACAAAAAAAAGAAACTGCTTTTGTTGATGTTGATTCATATTTCGTATTGTCGAACGATAATGGATTTTTTGTAAAGAATACAAAATATGGATATAAATACGGGTATAGTTCAAATAGTTTTTCGGTGAAAAAGTGGATTAATAAGAAAGGTGCAGAAAGTTTTCTTAAAAGCCTAATTGCAAAAGGAAGAAATTCAGGTTGGCAAGTAGTAGAAGTACGAGAAAAAACAAGGATTAAAGCGTAACAAACATCTCCCTTAATTCGTAACTACATTATGGCAAAGACAAAAGAACAAATAGAGAGAGCTGCGAAACGAAAAAAAATCAGATCAGCTTTGATTAAAATTAATCGGCTAATGAACCGTGCTGACGATTTATTTAAAAGCCTACCACCCGATATTCAAGATGAAATTTTTAATATTCATGTATCTCATTGCTCTATGAATCATTGTCTTCGTTGGGGCGTTGAAGCATCTATCGACTTGTTGAGAAAAGAATATTTCAAAAAAATCACGCAAAATTTGTAATAAACCTCTCCCTTAATTCGTAATTGGATTATGACACGAGAAAATAAAATGACACAAGAAGAGGAATTACTTTGGAAAAAATATTTTCTTCTTAGTAATCATAGATTTTCTTTTATTAAGAAACTCCATGAGATTTCTCAGGAGATGGAGCGCAGCTTTGATCTTACAGGAAATGTTAATTCTGAATTGAAAGCTGAATTTGAAAGTTTGAAGGTGCGTATTGATGTAAGTGAAACCTTAATGGCAATCACTGAAGAAAAGGTGGTTAATTTAAATCCAAATTATCATCTCAATTAAACGAAAGTTATGAGTCAAGGCAAAGTAAAACAAAAAAGAGCCGAAATGTTTTCTTTGATTAATAAGAAAATGCAAAGTCAGCTCGACCTTTTGTTTTTAAGTGTTCAGCGAGAAAGGTATCAGGAAGCAATTTCTGAAATAAATAAATTCTCAGATTCTTTACTTGAATTGAAAAATAACATTTTAGAAACACTTTCAATCAAAGCGAAAATGGGAGTTCCTCACATAGAGATTTATAAAACACCTGAACCAAAACGTAAGGATTCTTTTTGGTTTGATGGTCATGTGGCAACCGTTACTGATGGTAAAACAACAGTAAATGTTATTGCTCAAGGTCATGTTTGTGTATATTTTAAACCAAATGAAAAAACAGCATATAGCAATGACACGGCAAGAAAGGAAGCAAGGAGTCGTGGTTATACTGACAAAAAATTAAAAAACCTAAACCGACATGATGGTTGGCTGAACAATAATTGGTTTTGCTTTGAAATAATTAATGAAAACAAAAACCTATTGGATGAGAATACAGAAATTGATTTTGACGAAGCCATTAAATATGCCAGAGAACTTGTAATAAATCTTGATGAAAATTCGTAATTTGCTTATGAAAAGCAAAATCACAAAAAAAGAAGTTTCAGAAAACATCCATACATACGGAAAAGTTAAGTGGGTTGGCGGTTCGGGCAAGCAGTTTGTTTTCCCTTACAAATGGAACGGTAATGGATTTGAATTCTTGTTTTTTGCTTATGGTAAAAAAACAGATGTTGTGAATAAAATCACATCTATCATAAACGAAACAAGCGATGAAAAAATCCGAGATTTGAACTTTGTTCAATCCAACAAAAAAATACCTCTTATGCTAAAAGGTGGAATTGGTTTGAATTGTTTTTAATTTATTATTATCTTTGAGCATACTCTGCAAGTATGAATAAGAATATAAATAACAACCTCGCTCATAAAGCTATTCTTGCAAAAAAAGGTTACGACCATCTCCCTCAAAACAAATGTGATTTGAGAGGGAATGTTATTCGTGATTACGAGATGGAAACAAAACTTATGGCAGAAATAGAGTTAGAGAATAGCATAGGAGAAATCCCCGTTTCTGTTTTTGATGGTTGTAGAAAATTATCTCAGCACATTAGCGAAGTAAATACTACCCCGGTTGTTCGTGTGGTAAAACTTGCTCCGCTCCCCACCATTGAGAGGAAAATTTCCTTTATTGAAAAGGCAATCTCTTTTATTGAGAAGGTGTTCAACAAAATCCCTGTAAAGGATAAGGATTTACCGGTCTTTAATCAAAGTAGAGAAAACAGAAAAAACTGGATTTACAATAATTTTGTAAAGAAATATACTTTCACAGGATTTTACAAAAACAAATGAGCCATGTATGATACCGTTATCGAAGTAAAAAAAGACCAATATAAAATAATCACCAACAATTTTTGTGGTGTAATCGCCCATAATCAAGTAGGCGAAAAGTATTTCATTAAGATTTGGATAACAAAATACTCCAACCAAATAATGAGGCTGATTGAAAAAACCAAGTAACAAATACTATTTTGATTTCGTAACTTAATCATGGAAAAAAAGAAAATTATCATTGAACTCAGTGGCGGAACGATCCAAAAAATCGTCACAAACATTCCTGATGTGGAAGTTGTAATTTACGATTGGGATAACATCAAAGCAGGAGATGGTTCGTGCGAAAACTCACACATGGTAGTTGAAGAAGAAACATTAAACTTCATTGAGGAAGATTTGAAAAAAGAAGTAGTTGCAATTCATCAAGAAATATCAGAACAATGAAGTACTACGACATTCACGTTGATGATTCGGTAAGCTCTTTCTCTTTGTTCATTGAGATAAAGGAAGGGCTTCTCCCTCCTAAACCTGAAAAGCAAGACATTGTAGGCCATGCAGTTGATGTTGGTGATCTTGATCCTGACGATATGAAATACGTGGATAATGTAACCGAAATCTCTGAAGAAGAATATAAAAAAGCAACAAGGGGATAATGACAAAATTAATGTGCAGTAAAGTAACTCATAATCCTTACAAAGAGGAGTTTGTTACTGAAATACCTGAAAGGATTTTTGAAATTGACGGCTATCAAATAGATGGACGAAATTTAGAAGGAATAAAGTTTGAAGTTGCCTTCGGTGAAGATGGTGTTGTTACTAACGTCACCATTACTGACCAACAGGAAAAAGAATATTTTGAGGATAAATTTAATGCCCCCAAGATATATCCAAAGGTCAAAAAATATGCGGAACGAATAATCCAAGAAGGTGATGAAGTTGAAATCCCCCAACACTTAGAGGATAAATACTTCCAAAACGGAATAAATGTAGCCTTTATTCTACCATAAAAAAGAACCCTCATCCTTACCGCAAAAGACCCCTCGGATAATTCTGAGGGGTTTTTTGTTTTGTTAAACAACTCAAATAATTGATTTTTAATAAATTAAACAAAAAACTGAAGACTTTATGAATTTATGATTAATTAAATAGATATACGCCAAAGTTCATTCTTTTTGTAAAATAAAATAATTCATTTTATATTTGCGTGTAACATTGTTATTTACAATAACGTAATTAATAAAAAGAAAAACATATTTTAAATATGGAATTCGAAGTTTATCATTCAGTTAGAGGCAATTTCTCAGGAGAGGAAAATGTCAAAAGCAATCAGTACGAGAAAGTGGCTGTTGTGGAAGCAGACAGTTTGGATGACGTATATGCTATGACTCAAAACATTTCTCATTCCTGGACTAAGAATAAAGGAGTAAAAATCCCTCTTAAAGAGATTTGTCGTTCTACTTCAATCGGCGATATTATTCGAAATTTAAACGAAAATCAATCTTATATTGTTAAAATGATTGGATTTAAGAAAATTGAAAATATTTTTTAAATATCATGTAACTTTTTTATTTATCCTCCGTTTAAGCATAAAAACAGCAAAAAAAGCTGTAACAATAAGAAATATAGAAACGTAACTTAATCAACAAAACAATTAAACCCTAAAAACAAACAAACAAACATGGCAACTGCAAAGAAAAGTGCAACCGCAACCGCAACCGCAACTGCGAAGAAACCGGTAACTGCAAAGAAGCGTTCCGCAGGTCGTCCGAAAGGCTCGACCAACCGATACGACTTCAACCTGAGCGCAACGATTCAGGAAGCAATCAAACGCAAGGGACGATTCACCCATCAACGGGACATCGTGGCTGAACTTGCCAAGAAAGCCGGTAAGGTGGAAGACCCGGTAGCCTTCGCACGGAAAGTGTCGGTACTCCTGTTCGCACAGAAGTCGAGCAAGAAGCTGGTGCAATTCTCTCAATCGGATTCGACCCGTGACAAGTATTACGGGCTTCCGGGGTGGCTTGCGAAGAACCGCAAACCTCTGCCGGGTAAGCAGCCGAAAGCAGCTTAATCCGTTCAAAGATGAAAGATAGACCCTACTCGAAAGAGTGGGGTTTGTCTTTTTGTAACAAAACCGGAAATCGTTTCGTAACTTAACTATAAAAAGAACTCATTATGGCAGACAGAATCAATTACAATCAAGAACAAGGTAAGTTCGCTTTTGCCAGTGCTATTGAACCGGCATGGCACGGTAAAGGTCAAATCCTTCAGCATAAAATGACTGCTCAAGAAGCAATCAGAGAAGCATTGCTGAATTATACAGTTGACAAACTTCCGGCAAAGATTATTCTCCCTGATGGAACAGAGAGAGTAATACCTGGAAAATTCGGTACATACCGTACTGATACTGGACAACCCTTCGGAGTGGTTGGTGGACGTTATGAAATCGTTCAGAACATTGACGCTTTTGAATTCTTTGATGCTATTGTTGGCAAAGGAGAAGCAATCTATGAAACTGCCGGAGCATTGTACAGTGGTGAATCCATTTTCATTACTGCGAAACTCCCTGACTATATTAAAGTAGGTAAAGATGAGATTGAGAAGTATATCTTCTTGAAATCAACCCATGATGGTTCAGGTTCAATCATTGCAGCATTCACTCCTATTCGTATTGTTTGCGCCAACACACTCAATGCTGCTCTTGGGAATCTTTCCAATAAGGTTTCAATCCGTCATACAAAAGACGCAAAAGTAAAACTCCAGCAGGCTCATGTTATCATGGGTATTACCAACAAACTTTCTGTTGAACTTGAGGGTATCTTCAACCAAATGGCAAAGAAGTCAATTGTAGACAAAGAACTCAAAGCATTCATCACTCAAATCATTGCCCCGAAACGTGAGCAAATGAACGATAAAGAAAAAGCAGAGTTAAGCACCCGTACACTGAATAAAATAAATGACATCTATGCCTATGCTTTATCTTCTCCGACTCAGCAGACATCTGCCTCAAAAGGAACCGTGTTCGGTGCTTACAACGCAATCACAGGTTATTATCAAAACCTAAGGAATTGGAAAACCGCTGATGATAAAATTGATTCAATCATTGGTGGACAAGCAGAACGTGATGGACAAGCAGCATTTGACTTGGCTCTGCAACTCATTAAATAAAAAGTAATAAAACGGTTTTAGAATAGGTAGGGCGGAAGTTCTACCTATTTGTTTGTAACAAGCCTCTCCCTTAATTCGTAACTATACCATGAGCGAAAAAAGAAAAATCCGTAAAGTACCTTTCTTTATTGATGTGGAATTCACAGATTCTATTCCGCATGATAAAATTCAGGAGGTTGCAGAAAATATAGCACTTGCACTAAAGCAAGCAGTAGATCATGGATCTGGCCTTTCACCTGAAGCCGACAACAATGGATTCGATGGCACAATCACCAACAAAGTTCGTATCATGTGTAAAGATGTTGTTTTGATCCAGGAAGATTATACCAAATTAGATGGAGAAAGACATATCACAATCGAAAGGCTTTGAACCGGGTAGTGGTACTACCCACTTGAAATAAAAAAATTGGTATGGAATACAAAGTTCAAATTACCGATGAAGCCGGAAACATTCGTCACTACAATGTTAGCAGCAGTTCTTTTTCTGAAGAGAAAAGTTTGAATGACTTCATTTTAGAGGCATTACAAATTTCAGAAGATAAACGAAAGCTACCATTAAAAATACAATGTCCAAATGGATTAGAAGTTTATCCTTCAATTAAAATGAAGTTTGAAAACTATGGTGGTCCGATATTAGGGGACAAGTTAGAAGCAATTCATATTACATGGCATGATTATAATTGTAGCTAATAATACTGATTCCTATGAGGTTTAAATACAGACCGTCTAAACATAAAAGAAAAGAATTTGCACAAAAAATGCAAGACCCCTCTTTCAGGGAAGAATACGAAAAACGTAAGAGGCAAAAAGAAGAAAAAAAATCAGCTTCAAGTAAATTTGATTATGAAACAGCCGGTGGATATTATATCCCAACAAAACACCAATATAAGAGTGCAATAGAGTTCCTTCAAAACGAAGATAAACTAACCCAGGATCAAAAATCTGCTTGCAATATGGTAATTTATGGATTTTCTACTTCAAGCAAAGTTAGCCATGATAATATTCATATTGTAAATGATCTGAGGAGAAAAAGTTTTTTGTAATAATCCTCAAAAGGAAATCGTAATTAAACCATAAACAAAATTTAAATGGGACTCGAAAAATATCTTAAAGGATACCGTATCCAAGAAGGAAGTGCTGATGTTGTTCTTGATAAAGACGACACAAGCCTTGATGCTGAGGGATGGTCAACAGTTGCTTCCGGTAAAACAGCAGAAGAAGCATTAAAAAACTTTCTAAAGGCAATCAATCATGATGAAGTTATTACTTTTAATAACTTCTATCGTTTGGTTCTCCCTGATGATAAAGTTGCTGAGTTGTAACAAACCTAAACTTTAATTCGTAACTTAATCATGGACAAAAATACAGAAAGGTATCGTATGCTCTCAGACGAGATACATACCAAAATTAAACAAGAAGTTTCTCGTATTGGAAAGAAAAAAATTTCTTTAATTAGTGAAGAAGATCAAGAAGATACAGACAAACTGTATTCTCTCCCTTTCTTTGTAGGAGTTTCTAAACACGGTTTTTATTCTGAGTATGCTATTCATAAAATTCGAGTAGATGAAAAAAATAAAATATTTTTGGATGGTATTGAGAAAGGAGAAATTTCGGATGAAGGAAGTATTTCTTTGGATGATTGTTCGGAACTTTATTCTCTCTGCCAAATTGCAGACATACTTTCTGAAATGTAACAAATTGTTTATCTAATTCGTAACTTAATCATAAAACAAAAAAAAAGAACAGAAATGGCAAAAGTAAAAATCAAAGATTTGGAAAATGAGTTTGGTGATTACAAACTTCATTATCGCAGAACTTCAGGAGAAAAGTGTCCTGACATCGTTGTAAAGAAGGCTTGGATTCAGATTGGCGATGTTTATGTTCGCCCGGATGAATTTGTGGATATGCTTGAGCGTCTTAAAAAGCGTCCCGATTTTGAAAAGCGTGATTCAGATAAAACAAATATTCACGATTTCGCAACCCTGCAAAAAGCAAAGGCAGACCTTACCGGAACACTGAACTCCCTGGTTTCAGGAATGAAAAACGTGAACCCTGAAGAATTCGGAATTGTTCAGGATTGTGTCGAAAAGAGCATTAAAGAAATTGATCGAGTTATCAAAAAATATACGCTGTTTTAAGCGTGCCCAAAAAAACTACGATGAAGTTATTTGTTTCAGACCGATCTCAAAGAGAATTTGGGAGTGAGGATTATTTGAACCATGAATATCTTTATGTTCGTTTAAATGATATGATTGATGTTCAAATAAAAAAAGAATATGAAGGCGTTGTTGTAGATCTCTATCCCCTCCATGTGGTTGATGAGCCGATTGCTACGACTTATGCAATGTGGAGCGATGACCCAAATTATGAAGGAGAAACCAAAGAAAAGATGTTTCAGGATTTTGATGTTGTTGATGTTTTGGGTAATGCTTATGGAACCGAAAATTTTCATGCTAAAGAATGGACACGAGATACTTTGGTTGTAAAAGTAAAAAACCTTTTGGTTCAACTTGAGTATGACAACTCCAAAAATCGTATCATGGTGAATATCTTTCCTAATGGAGAAGATAAATCAATCGCATCAACAAGAGCATACTTGAAGCAGTTTGTAACAAAGTAAAAAAACAAACGTAATTCCACCATGAAAACAATTAAACGTAATTCCACCATGAAAACAATTAAACGTAATTCCACCATGAAAACAATTATTGTAACACATAGCCATCGTTTTGGGATTACGACCCTCTGCTTCAAAAGCAAAAACTTTTCGGAAGATAATATTGAAGAGCATATTCCTTTGATTGTAAAAAGTCTGGAAATTGATTTTGATCCTGAAACTGAAACTTTGGATTTTAACGTTCTCCCCGACAAAGACATAGTTGTAATTAACTTCTAAAAAAAGGAATCATGCCTAAATTCAAAGCAACCGTTTGCAGAACTTCTTATTCTTTTAATGAAATAGAAGTGGAAGCACAAAATAAAGAAGAAGCAAAACAAAAAATCCTTGATGAAGCGGGGGATTATGAATATTCTGAAAAATCAGCAGAATATACTTTGGTTAGTGATGTAACAAAAATCGAAAAGTAACCGTAATTAAACAATGAACAAAGAAACACAACTGGAAATTGCTAAGGCAATGACCAATACTTCTCCCCCGACCAATCCGAGAATATTGGACAGATGGGAAACTGAAGTACAAGACCAGGATTTGAAGAATTTAATTTCGGACTGGAGAAAGTTTGCGGTTACAGGTGAATACAAATCATCATTAGACTGCTACGATAATCATCAGTTGGTTTACAACAAAATTAAAGACGGATACTATGGCTCGTAAATCTCTTCTTTGGAAAGTTCTTAACAAGCAATATGAGGAACTCTCTGAAAAATTCCGTAAAGGAATTAAAGAAACTGTCAAAAACATTTTGAAAGAACAGGATGGTGTCTTGATTCGTTTTAAAGAGTCTGTTTTTATTCATTTGATTACAGACAATGTTTATGCAGATTGTCGTGGAATTCAGTTGGGCGATGACGGGAGTTTGACCTTTCAAGTAGAAGTCCATAAAGATGCCGGAGTTGATGAATTTGATGAAGTCCTTGAAGATATGGATTGTGCGGCTTATTACGAAATCCTTTTGGCTCTTAATGAGAAATCGTTTGTCGTAGAGAAATAATCGTAACATTCAAAATCTCACTTTCGTAATTACAACATGAAAAAGAAGAAACTTTACTCAATGAAACATGGTTTTCTTGGGGTTTTTACCCCTGAAGAAGGAGAAGAATTAATGAACGAAATCGGCGGTATCTTTAAATGGGATGAACCTTTTTCTGTAAATGATTTCTTTTGTTGATATGAAAACTGAAAAGATCAGCCTCGAATTTCCCATTATGGTTTGTGCAGATGATTACCATACTGCACCTGAATTTGCGACAACATTGTCGGGTATTATAAAGGTGAGAATTAAAACAAAAGAACTCAAAAAACTGTTTGATGGCACTTATTATCATGTTTTATATTTAGACAAGGCTCCCTCAAAAGAGGAGATTGAAAAACTTAAAAAAACCATTTATTTCTTGTAACAAACCTATATTTCAAAACATAATTGAAACATGAAACGAATAAAAAATACAGAAATTGAAACTTTCAATTATCGTGCTTTTTTAGTATTGGCAAACAACAAAAAAAAAATAAAGGCTAAGTATAATAAACTATTTGATTTTACGCCAAGTGTTTTGGCTTCAATATATATTGAAAATGCCTGTAAAAATCGACCTTTAAACATTAACAGAAAAATAAAGAATGGTATTCTGAAGGTTTATTGTGATGAAATAGCTAATAATGCCAATCTGAAAAAGGAGTTCGATAAACTTTCCAAAGAATACAGAATGTTTGAAGGGAAAGATTATATGGCAGAAGTTCTTTCACTTGAGTTTCAGATAGTTGATGAAGTTCAAAAAGAACTGAAACGAATTGGGAAAACATTTACAAGGGATTGTAAACATCCTATTGAATTTATGACACTCGATTCAACAAGTAAAATTATTAGAATTTATCCTGATGGAAACGTAAAATACGGAATAGTTGATGAACTAATCAACATTCGCAATTTAATTAATAAGGGTAATATTCTACTGTATGATGCTGCAATTTTAGTTGGCAATCTGAGAAAAATACCAACGCCCGAATAAAGACCTGTTTCTGTTTCTGTTCTGTGAGAGACCCCGCTCGAAAGAGTCGGGGTTTCTTGCTTTTATAAGTATTCCAAAATTTCTTCCAGCTCCAGAACCAGCCCAGACAGCTCTGGTGTTTTACAATATATTGATATACAATAAAGTTCATTCTGTTTGGAAAAAACCTGTTACAATTATAGCATAAATTTGTAACAGGTATGCTTGTCCTTTCGTAACTCAATCATGGAAACATTCGAAATCAATATCTACTGGAACGACCTTTCTGAAGAAGGTAAAGACACATTACTATCTCAGCCAAATTTTACATTGACTGATGCCATCAAAAATGAAGATGAGCCGGTTGGTGTTCTTCATGTAGGTGAAAAAGAATTGTTGTAACAAATCTTAATTTTAATTCGTAACTGAATTATGAAAGAAATAATAAACAACTTCCTATCAAAATTCTGTACTAAAGTATCAGAAGGCGAGGATTCAGCAACTACTGAACTTTACATGGATGACCATGATTGTATTGAGTTTGAGGATGTTCAGTATTATGTTCCAAAAGATAATTCTTCTTACACAGAAGATGATGAACTAACAAGAGAAATGTTGGTTGCTACATTCAGTGTGTAACAAATCTTAATCTTAATTCGTAACTAAATACATTATACAACTCAACAGATAAATAAATAAACACAATGTCCTCAAAAAGAAAATTTTATCGTACAATCATTCAGGTAGAAATCCTTTCTGAAACACCATATCCTGACGGAATTAATCTTGAGCAGATTCACCATGATATTACAGAAGGCGATTCTTCCGGAAAAATATCAACAATAGTTGATAATCAAATTCTATCAGGAGAACAAACTGCCATCTTACTAAAAGATCAAGGTTCTGATCCTTCTTTTTTTCAACTTGATAATGAAGGTAATGACATAAAAAAAGAAGACCTTGATGATCTTGATGATTGGGTTTAAGTTTAAGTAACAAACCAGTTCTCCCTTTCGTAACTGTATTATGAAAAATCAAAGATATAAAGTAAGTTGCGGTTCTATTGATATACGTATTGATATTAATTGGGATGAAGCAGATGTTGATGCTGTTTTCTCGGAGGTATCCAGAATGATTCCAACATCTCATCAGGTTAAAGGAAATCAAACTCCAACTTCAGAATCAGTTCATAAATTACTTCATGAATTGTTTGAAGAATTTAAGTCTGACCCTTATAACAAAAACGAAACAATTTGGCAGCAAAAAGGAATCGGATTCAAAGAGGCAAATGGTTTAATGATGGGTAATTCTTTTATTGTTTTTGATGTTGACCTTGAGAAAACTCCTGTTGAAAAATTACCAGAAACCATTATTTTGCTTAAATCAACAGTTTCAAAATTTGTAAGCAAATATGTTCGATATTACAAAAATGAAACAAAATTAAATTCTGGTATTGGGATGATTATGGCTCAACACTAATTTGTAACAAACCAACCGGTTAATTCGTAACTGTATTATGAAAACAGCACCTGACTTCTTTAATCATGTTTGTCAAGAGATTGACAAGAAATATTTTCCTGAAGTTAAATATTACAGGGACAACAAGCACACTGAAAAAATTCATTATGCTGTTGAGTTGTTCAATAATGGGTGTTCTACATATATAAAGTTTATTAACACTCTCGCAAAAGAAACGAAAGACAGTAAAGAAAATATCCACACAACCGTTTCAAAATATATAGCAGACTTTGAAGGCTATACATATCGACCAAAATTATGAGCGCAACTAAAACACTTCCTGTACTTCGTATTTCTGGAAATGTTGTTTTACCAGACAATGACCAGTGGATAAATCGTTTTGAGATTCATTCTGAAAGTTCCGATAGAATTTATGTAATATCTCAGAACAGAAAGAAACGTCACTGGGGTTGTTCTTGTCCGGCCTGGAGGATTCATCGTAAATGCAAACATTTATCAGCATTGAATTTACCGGCATTTGAAAAACCATTTGAAGTAAAACTTGTAAAGTAATGGCAAATAACAAGAAAATAATTAACATTCCAAACGTTAAATACAGAACAGGCGGTTAAATTAATACCGTCAGTTCAGGAACGATGGGAGGATTGGGGCTTTGATAATGCTATTGTTGTTCGACCAGTATTAAAATCAGAACAATCAAAATTTCAACAGTACATTATTCAAGCAGATAATGGTCATGGTTCAACAATGTGTGTAAAAGAACACGAAATAACACCAAGATAATGGCAAAAGGTTTTATGGACGTTTATAAACGTTACGACCCTAAAGTGGAAGGTTATGGTTCTCCCTCTCAGTGGAAGAAGGCTTTTAATAAAAGGATGAGTTTGGATGAAGCCAACACTTATTTAAAAGACCAAAGCCCTTATGATATTTTGGAAGTTGCTTCTAATTCAAATTGGGAAATGGTGAAGAAAGCGTTTAGGAAGATGGCAATGAAATGGCATCCTGATAAGAATCCTGATAACATTACCGAAGCAGAAGAAAAGATGAAAAAGATCTTGGCTGCTTATACGATCATCAAAAACATTGTTGGAAAATAAATAGTAACAAATCAATTCTCCTTTCCGTAACTCAACCATGAAAATAATCTTGAAATTGGTTTCTCACACAATGGCATTTTTGTTTGGAATTTATCTATGCGGTTTAGCATATCAAGATAAAATTCAAGATCTGACAATTAGGCTGGAGGAGTCCGAATGGAAAGTGAAGCAAATGGAAAATTTTGACAAAAGCATTCCTTTTGCTGAAAAATTATATGTGGATTACAATTCAGATAGTTCACAAATCCTGATAAGTGTTTTGTCAAAACAAACTGATAGTAAAAACTAAAAACAATATACTCTGAATAAAATAAAAGCAATTCTTAATCTGTTGAAAAAGATTTTTGGCTGCTTATACAATCATTAAAAATATAATTGGAAAATGAAAATACATCCTGTTAGTGCAATCTATGTAATTTCTTTACCTTTTAAATGCAACTCAGACAGAAGTAAATTGTTCCATTTACTTATGGAAGGTAGAATTATTGTTTCTGGAATTACTAAATCAGAACTTTCTTTCATTAAATTATGCACAACAAACGCTGATAATATTTACGCTCCAAAAACCGTTCGTGTACAAGTTGATTCAAGATATTTGTCTTTAGAACAATTACAAAAATTGATGAAAAAGGTTTTGTTTGAGGTTCAAGTAATGTTTCATGAATCAAATATCTCTAACACAAAAAAGATATTACAAAAATTTCAAAACTATGTTGTTTAAGATGTTTGCGGTTGTTGTAACAAACCAGTTCTCCCTTTCGTAACTTAACCATGAAACTATCATTCAGCATACCATTCAAAGTTAATGTAAATGATTATCATTCTTTTGAATCAGTTAAAGAGTTCTTAAAAGAATTGACAGGTCAAAAAATTAAGGTTAAAGAATTTAATTTAACAGAAAAAGACTCTGAAGATTATGCTGGTTATATGGGGGTAGTTTATATTGGAAAAGCCCCATCCAAAAAAGAAATCTTAAAATTAAAAACAATATACTTCGAATAACATGAAATCAATCCTCGTAGAATTCTCCCTGACAACTCGCATTGTTGTTCCTGATGATTTTGATGTTGATAATATGTCTGACTCAGACTATGACATTATCCGGGAAAAAGCAGTTCCGAGGTTTCATGAAAAATTAGATACCGAAGGAGTGGGTGACATGATTGCCTCGATTGAGGAAGATGAGGAAATGCCGTTTGGCTCCAGTTCTGAAGATGTGTGCTACCAACCTAGTTTCGATGATCTTGATAAGGTTGATGGCTTATTCAGCTTCCAAGTATTTGCTTCAAAGGAAGTTGCTGAAAAGGCTTTCCCAGGAGTAGAAATCCTAACCTATAACGTAGGAGATATTGAGGACCCTTCATTTGTGGATGAACAATACATCAAGAAAAAGAAAAAGAAGTAACAGAGGTTTTCAACAGGGTGATGTGAATAAGTTTTTTTTAAAAAAAATCGGGTTTCAATGTAACTTTTAATTAAAATTGGGCGTTGAAAAACCCATAACTTAAATTTCACACTTAAAATTATCAACGTATGTCCACCCCCCAAGCAACCACATCTAATCGTAAGAAAGCACAGAAGAAAGGAGAAGACGAACTGTCAACAAGTAAGTTGTTTCACATCCCGGTTCACTTAATTGAAGTGGAGGATGGATTTAACAACCGATTGGATTACGGTTCCGAAAAGTTTGAGGAACTCCGAGATAATATCAAAGAGAACGGTGTCAAAGAACCGATCCGTGTTATTCCTCACCCCACGTCTAAAGGCCGTTATATTCTGCGTGAAGGCCACCGTAGGATGAGGGCTGTTGAACTCCTGCTTAAAGCAGGCGAGGCAATCAAGAAGGTTCCCGCAATCATTGCATCAAAAGAAACTCCCGAAGATTCTCTGTTGAGGATGGTGAGTTCCAACAATGGCAAACCCTTTGAGAATATTGAATTGGGCTTGACTTTTGAGAAACTAGTTAACTTTGGATGGTCAGTAAAAGACATATCGAAGAAAACAGGGTACAAGGAGAACAAGGTGTATTTTTGTCTGAGCCTAACCAAGCTCCCCAAAAAATATCACAAGATGATGGCAGACGGGAGTATTCAGGACTCGTTGGTTGTGAATGTATTCAGACATTACAAAGATGATCCTGAAAAGGCCGAGAAAGAGCTTGACAAGTCGATCAAGAATGCTACAAAAGAGCATGAGCAAAAAGTAAAAACCACGATCAAAGAAGCTGAAGCGAAAGGTGCGAAGATCAAGAAGTCGGAAATTAAAAAGACCAAAATCACAGCCAAGCATCTCTCCCCAAAATCTGCGGTAGCAAATCCTCTTCAAAAAATCGAAGAAGCAATCATCACGGCAGAAAAGAAGCCGGATGTTTATGACCAAAAGAAAGTATTGCTTCTCAATACCATTTATCAATGCGTCACCAACAAAGGAACCGCAAACGAAATCCTTGAGATACTGAAACTGAAAAAGTAATTAGTAATACGTTGATGGAAATTGGGGGCGAAGCCATTGTGCTTCTCTCCCTTTTTCTTTTTATTAAATTCCCGGCTTAACCAGGAAATTCTCTCTTTGGACTAAAGATGTCTTAAGATGTCTTTTAAAAAAAAGTAATTGATATACAATAAAGTTCAATGCATTTGTAAAATATCTCTGTTGTAACAAAACCTTACTCATTTCGTAACTTATATATGACTGAAAATAAAGCCATAGTATTAGAAAATGGATTCATCATCGACATCCCGGAAGAACTGATCCGGTATTTGGAGAAAAATAAAATCCAGTGGAATTGGAGATATTGGTTAAACAGGCTTCAACAGCAATGCGAAGAAAACCGTGTTTCCTTCCGCAGTGTGAGTCCGTATAACACCAGTATAACTTGTTCCGACTGTGGTCATGCCGATAGGATGAATCGCTTATCGCAGGAATGTTTTGTTTGTCAGAGTTGTGGTCACACTGACAATGCGGATATAAACGCAAGCAGGAACATACTGAGCAGATTCATTTTGGGAAAGTACGGTTCCCAATGCAAACAGGAGAAAAAGGATGAAGGCATGGACTCATGTCTAAATTTGTCCAATTTTAAATGAACGGTTTTACTATACATTTATGAAGACTCAGTTGAAATCGAATGCATAAGCACTGATCCTGACAAACGGAAAAAAGGACAAGCCTCTGAAGTAATGAAAGCTCTTACTTCAATTTCAGACAAAACAGGTATTCCAATTACGCTACGCACCGCAGATGTGAAGTCAAATCAATCTCAAATAATGCTGCACCCAGTCATTATGCTAGGGGCAATCAAAAAAGGTAAAATTCCAGTAAATAAGCTCCATAAATTTTATGAAAAATTCGGATTCAAAATCCAAGAAAAGGCAGGAAATGGCTACAGAATGGTTTATGAACCTTCAAAACTTGTAACAAACTAAAGATTAGCTGCGTAACTTAAATTTATGAATCAAGAAATCAAAACACACAAAAAGATAAAAATACTCTTAGAAGGAGATCTTGTTTCTCTTAACAAAGATCAGATCAGTTCCTGGTTTAAGGAGGCTTTTGAATGGGTGGACAGAAACGAAAAATATCTGCTCGGAGCCAAATTGGTTAAAATTAAAAATCATTGGGAGGAGCAAATTAAAGAAAAGGAGGGTAGAAATTATGTTGAAGAAGTCTGAAAAATTCGAAAACGTTATAAAAGACCTTAAGGAAAGTATCATCAGAAATATCAATCAGGAAATTGAGTCTTTGATTCTCCCCAATCTTGATTATGTTGAGCTGCCTCAAAGAATAAGATTAACTAACAATATGGGAGATGAGCTGGATGATTATATCATGGCAGTAAGAAAAGATGAGGCTGTACTAAACACAATGTTTGACGAATCAACACCAAAATTGATTAATTTTGACGTTCACATTCTTATTCAAATTCTAAAAGAATTAGAAAAATACAAAAATGAGTTCAACTGAGAATTACAAGATAATCGCCAACGAATCTCGTCTTAAAGCATTCATCGACTGGCTTCCTGATTTAAAAAATCATGAAACCTATTATGTGTGTCTTTTTGCACGTGCAAAATATGCACAAGGATTAATTCTATCTTCAGGTCAAACACAATTGAAAAGATTTACTTCCTCTAAAGGAAACTTGTTTTCAAAAATTAAACAATTAGAATGTCCTGTCGGTAGTTATACTTATAAAGGAAATGAACTCCCTCAAGAAAGTTTGGCGTTATACATAAACCCAAATCCTCGTGACCTGGAGAAAGCAACCAAAAATTCTCTTATCAAATTTGCACAGTTGATAACCAAACCTTATACAGGATATAATCCTCATTCTGAAATTTTATCAGAAATTCAGGCTACATATTCAAGAAAAATTTACATGAACTTTGACTTTGATGAAGTTGATTATAAAGATGTAATTAACACAATTAAAGAAAATGATATTATGAACCTGGATGCTATCACCATTTCAAAAACAAGAGGTGGGTTTCATCTGCTAGCCAATATTGAAAAAATTCACGATAAGTATCGTAAATCCTGGTATGTTGGCATGACAAAAATTCCTGGATGTGATAAGAAAAGCGGATCAAATGATGGTCTTCTCCCTGTTCCGGGATGCGTTCAAGGAGGATTCTCCCCCTATATGTTTCCTGCCCTATCCCCTGAATTAACGGATACTTCAGAAGGTATGTAACAAATAAATTATTCATTTCGTAACTTCTATACAAACGAAAAAGCAAGATGAAAATTGAAGTAAAAAAAATCAAACACGCACGTTCTCTCTCTGAAGAAACAAACGCATTCACCGGTGCATTATATGTGAATGATGAACACATTGCTGATTGTAAAAATTCAGGTCATGGGGGTTCTACTGATATTTATCCCAAATACTCAGAAGACGAAAAAAAACGCAAACACTACCGTGAAATGGTTGAAAGGGCTGAAGCGTTTTGCAAAACTCTCCCCAATGTAGAGTCTGATTTTTCAGCCGAAGGATTGAAAATGTCTTTGGAGTTTTTCATTGATTTAGAAGTTGAGAAAGATTTGAGAAACAAAGATGTACAATCTGTATTGAAGAAACTTGATAAAGAATCACTGAAATCAGTCGTTATCATTTCTAAAAAGAAGTTTGATGATTTTGTTTCAGGGAAAACATTGGAATTGCCTCAAAAACTTTATGGTTGGAACAGACCGATCAATCAAATTCCTGTCGAAGTATTGAAAAAACAATTGCCCTCCATCAAAACAAAAATGGTCGATGATGAATTCATCTACAATAAAAATTTGCCAAATGACTGAAGAAACAATTGTTATACAAAAAAAAACATAAGTACTACGTTTGTGAATGTGGTACTCATTGCAAAGTAACATCAAACCTAAAAACTGATTGGTATGGAACACTTGAATATATGTGGTGTTCTACATGTAAAGAAAAAATGATTGCTCAAAACGGAATATTTCTCGGAATTGCCGCTAAAAGATAAATGTAACAAAAAACATCATTTTTCGTAATTACAATATGACAATAGAAGAACTCCAAGAAAAAGGCAAAAATGCCGCAGAAGAAGTGAGTAATATTGTAAACTACTCAGTCGGATCAGGCATGAATTCATTCCTGGAACAAATGTCGAAAGAACACCGAACAACACAACAGTCTTTCACCAGGATGTGTCTGATGTGGTTGGAGCAAGTAGCAGAAAGAAAAGGACCACAGTTCGTTGATGATAGAAATAAAGACTCGCAGAGAATAGCAGAACTATTAATGAATGAATATGTTCGACTTATCGCCAACAGTCGCCTCATATCTGAAGAAGAAGTTCTAAAGAATTGGGATGTTTGGAAACCATCAAAAGCACTGAGAAATGTCTGATTTTAAAAGCCTAAGAAAGAAAAATTATATGGTCGGATTTCAAGAGGATAAACCAATATTCTCTCAGGCAGAAATGATTAGTCAGAAATTGGCCATTTACCCTGTTCATGTAATTAACAGCAAAAACAAAATAGTTGATTTCTGTATTACCAGGGCTGAGGCTATGTCTCGAATTAAAAAGAGAAACCAGGCACTCGTACTCTTAGGAAGAGAGCCTCAAAAATACAGGATAGTATCAAAAAATATGAAAAGTGAAATTGAAAACCCAATCAAGATGAAAAGCCAAACTGAAATCGTTGAAGAAATCTATTTGAAATTCAAAAAGCATTTTCCAAACACGTTTTTTCACAACTTGCTTTGGCAACTGTTGATCAACAAAACAAGATCGCTTAAGGACGCAGCTTTTATTCCGGTTATTGTTAGTGGTTATCAAACTCTTGGAATTGCTGATAAGAATGTGTCGGGGTATTCTCCTACCGGAGTAGTGTTTGAAACCCATAATTATGATGAGGCTTCAAAAATTTGCGAAGAACTTAATAAGGAAGTTTTTGGCATCGGAAGTGAAGAAGCATTCGAAATCACATCATCTTCTTTCCGTAAATCGTAACATACCAACTCTCCCTTTCGTAACTAATTTATGATGAGTAAAAACACAAACGCAAAAATATTGGCTGATGTCTATAATGACATCATGAAAATTAATATTAACAAAAACGATAGCTTCAAGAAATTGCAAAATAAGTTCTATGATGTTATGACTAAACATAACATTCGCCAAGGAACCTGGAGTGAAAATGGAAAAGGTCGGCTTATGAACAATCCGGAATGGGTTTTTTGCTGGGGTGCTTTTGAAACAAGAATAAAAACCCATCTTATGTGGATGTCATTAGAAAATCCTCCTAAACATTTACTTGCCTATGATAAGGAGACTAAAAAATGAATTCATACGAAAATGTTGAATTTATAATTGAAGACTTACCTCCCTCAACCTGGTATCGAATCAACAAAGATGTGGAGTATTCTACTGATTTTGATTGGTTTGTAAAACATCAAGCACGTACTGTAAAATCCGGAAGCAAATACACTTTCTGTTCAAGACTCGAATCAAAAGTTTTTAAAACAAAAAGTGCTGTATTTGGAAATAGTGAATTTTCTGATTCTGAATTGATTGCAACCTGGAAAGAAATCCATAAAGAAATTTTGGAAGGAAAACACGGAAAAGGTAAAATTTTAAATTAGAAATATTTATCTTTGCAATTCAAAATATCGTTCTTTAAATATTGGACCCTTAACTCAGTTGGTTAGAGTGTCACACTTGTTAAGTCGGGTCTTCATAGTAGTAATATTATGAATGTAAGTTGTCAAATTCGGTGAACGGTTTGACCTCCCAATACCGAGCCAAGCCTAAAATTTAGGAAGGTGTAGAGACTTGACGGCAACCATCCTACGAGGATGAAGATAAAGTCCAGACCACAAACCAAAAGGGTAGTGAAAACTATAGTGGTAAGCATAATGTGAGAGTCGCTGGTTCGAGCCCAGCAGGGTCCACTTTTTTTGAACTATTAAAGAGATAATTCTGAATTATTTCAGACTATTTATAATTAAAAATTATGAATAAGTCAGAAAGAATTTGTGATAACTGCGGAAATAGTTCGGGAAATAAAAAATATTGTAGTAATGCTTGTAAAGTAACTTTCTTTTACAAAAAAGAAAAAAAAGAAAATCCAAACAAGTTTACAAATCAAAAAAACAGAGCGTTAGTAAGAAAAATATATTTAATTGAATCAAGAGGAGGAAAATGCGAAAGTTGTGGATATTCTAAAAATGTTTCTGCTTTAGATTTCCACCACAAAGACCCTTCAGAAAAAGAAGTAAAATTAGATTCAAGACACTTATCAAATACATCTATCAAAAAAATTTATGAAGAATTTGAAAAATGTTTAGTATTATGTGCAAATTGCCACAGAGAACATCATCATCCAGAAATGGAATTTTTTATTGTAAAAAATAAAATTTTTGAATTTAATGATTTTAAAAAAATAAAACATTTAACAATTAGAACCGGAAAACCAAAATGCATAGATTGTGAAAAAGAAATAAATTACAATTCAGAAAGGTGTGTTCAATGTAGAAGATTATCTTTGCGAAAAATAAAAGACCGACCAACAAAAGAAGAAATAAAAAAATTAATTTCAGAAAAAGGAATAACCAAAACAGCAAAACAATATAAAGTTTCAAGAACAACTATCAAACGATGGTTAAAATAAAAAATTATGTAAAAACAAACAATACCGCATACAAAATTGGTAGAATTCTCTTTTTCAAACACATTACACAGAGGGGTTTTTATTAATTTCTTATTGTAAGTCTGATGACTATATATTTGTTGTGAGGTAAAAATCTGGTCCTGTAGCATAATTGGATAATGCATCTCACTTCTAATGAGACGAGTGGGGGTTCGAGTCCCTTCGGGACT